>OLRL01000198.1_pt1 | contig 55698 bp, 54 predicted proteins | sample 1643201 | NCBI WGS metagenome assembly OLRL01 (sample SAMEA3136649, study PRJEB25190) | human gut metagenome | biome: human gut; feature: human-associated habitat; material: faeces | place: Austria | collected 2013
TTTCAGATTCATGGTACTGTTATCAATTCAGATACTGTTCCGTGAATAATTTAGGATAATTATGAATTCTGGAAAAATTTAGGGTTTATGATCACTCTGAACCCCAAGGTAGACTTGAAAAAAGTGACAGAGTTTTTTGACCATACAGATATTCTTCCACATCAGTTGATACAGTATCATGAAATTGAAGAAACAAATTTAAAAAATAAGGATTGGATTCATTATCAGGAAACATATGCTCTGAATCGCAGATATATGTACCTTAAAGTTTTGATGTGTCTTGCCGGTATGTTAGAAAAAGATAAGATACATCAAATGTTCGGCGCAACTCTTACTATGAAACAGAAATTTTTTGAAGGACTAAAACATGGTCAATATATGAAGAAAACGGTACATCATGGCGGACCTTGCATTCCGGGAATCAGGAAAATTTTTGTATCTGTTGATGGAACATTTTATCCTTGCGAAAAAGTAGTAGAAAATGCGACAGAGTTTTCCATCGGAAATATAAGAGATGGTTTATCCGTTTCCAAAATGGAGCCGTTGTTAAATTTAGGACGTTTGACAGAAAAACAGTGCATCACTTGCCCAGCTTTTCAGAGATGTAATATATGTATTGCAAGAATTAATGGAGAAGAAGAAAAGAATTTTATTACTGCTGAAAATAAACTGGAAATATGTAAAGAAAGCTGTCAGGAATTTATAAGTGAATTATATGAATACTGTGTTATTAATGAATGTCGAATAGAAGAATCGCATTTTGCAGAAACAAAACAAAAAAATCAGGGCAAATTCAAAGCAGAAAACATTTCTTATTACAGTATGGAGAAACTGGAAGTTCCTGTGCTTGCAATTTTAGGACAGGGAGAACAGTGTTCCAAAACAGATACTCTTATAAAAACATGTAAGAGTATTCAAAAGAAAGGGTATCGTGTTCTTGGAATTGGTAGCATTTCAGAGAAACAAGATGAAATGATAGAAAAACTGCCTGATTTTTTTCTGGATGCCGAAGAAGGGTTTGAGAAAAAGGTTGTTAATTTAAACAAATTTGTAAAGGAACTATGTGATCGAGAAGAACCAGAAATCATAGTTATTGAGATTCCGGGAGGAATTTCCCCGGTAAGTGAAAAAGAACATTTTCATTTTGGGGAACTTCTAAATGTTGTTTCCTGTGCTTTAGAGGTAGACGCTGCTATTTTTAATTTATATTACAACGTATGTCAAATGGATGAAAAAGCCAGGAAAGAATATTTGAATTTTGTTCAGGAACATTGCATGGGCAGATTTCAATTTCCAATAGACTTTTTCTGTGTGAGTTCCAATTACATGAAATTGGATTTGGAAACAAAGCAGGCAGATTACTTATACTTAAAGAAAAATTCTTCTATATTAAAGAATACAAATACAACAGATGACCTAGTCTATCTTTGGGAAAATAATCTGAAATTAGAGAAAAAATTAAACCAGCTTCTTTTGAGATTGGAAAATAATACGGAAGTTATTTGAAGAAGGGGATAAAGAAATGGAAGAAAAAAACAAAAGAACAGAAGATGAAATTTATGAAGAGATTCAATGTATCATTAAAGAGTGTACAGGAGTTTTTATTGATAATACGGAAGCAAACCTTCTTGAAGATACATGGGGAATTCCGACAGTAGACTGGCTGTATGTGATTCGGGAAATAGAAAAAAGATTCCGGATAAATCTTTCGGAGATTATTGCAGAGGAATCTTTTGAGTTTTTTACGATTAAGAATATTGCTAAAAGAATTTCATAGGGAGGTGCAAAAATACAATAGCGGCGGTAGATAACTTTATCATGTATCCTAAATGGGAGGTATACTTATGAGAAAACTTAAAAAAAATTATAACAGAAAAAACAACAGTATTTTATCGATGTCCGTATGCTGGTGTCCTTGTCAGGGGGCAAGCTGTGTGTGCTCTGATGTACATACAGAAAATTATTCTAATTATAAACGGTTAGTAAATAATTCACGAGAATCTACTCAAATGGCAAATTATCAATAAAAAAATGATTTTGCAATAACTGATTGATTACCGCCGCTATTGTATTTAATATATGAAAGAGAAAAAAAGAATACTTATATCCTTATCCCGAAAAAAGAGCAATCTTCTTTTATTTGGAATTTTGTTTTTTCTTACATTTTTTATGCTGGTTTTTCTGTCTATATATGGAACATCAAAACAGATGATGAAAGAAGTAGAAAAGAAGTATGGGGCAAGTTTTATGCTTTTGCTTTATCGGGATAAAGCTAAACTGGAACTGTGGGAAGAGAGAGAAGTAGAAGGTGTAGGAACACTTAATTATTATATTGGTCCCGGTATAGATGAAGAAATGATGGATTATATTCAGGAAGAGGCTAATGGAGTTGTAGATTATGAAGGTGGAGGGGATTATAGTGTATTACTTTGCGATTATGATCTGATTCCAGGATATTATGAAAGTTCATATAAATATGAATTGTTACATCCGAATCCTAATGCAATGTTTTCTGTTGAAGATACACAAAATCTGAGATTTCAGACTCGATGCCAGGCAATGCGTAAAAGTGAACACTTTGAAGAATTTCGAAATGGAAACTTCAAATTAACAGAGGGAAGACATATTACTCCGAAAGATGAACATGTCGTTATGATTTCGAAGGAATTTGCTCAAAGAAATGGCTTAAAGTTAGGAGATTCATTTAAGATTCAGGGAGATTCATTGACTTTAAGAGGATTTCCTGAAGTACCTTTGGGATTAATAGAAACAGAAATTATTGGTATCTATGAGATGACCTATCAGCAAAGTGTGTCAGAATATACAGATGAACGTGATATACTGAACAACTGGATTCTTGTGGATAATGAAACGGGATATGATTTGGATAAAATTTATGGAAATCCTCCGTCTTTATGGGTATCAACAATTTATGTAGAAAACCCGGCAGAACTTGATAAAGTGATGAAAGAGGTCAACAGTCTTGATGGAATAGACTGGCAGTATTACGAATTGCGAAAAGATGATTCCATGTATAAAGACGCGGTAAAACCTCTTGATACGGTAAAAAAGATAATGTTTGTATGTGTCTGTGTTATTATGACAGCGGGAATTCTTCTTCTGTTTTTTGTAATTACTCACTCTATGAAAAAGCGTGTCCGCGAAACGGGAATCTTAATGTCTCTTGGAATTACAGGAAAAGAAATCCGGTGGCAGTTTTTGTGGGAACATCTGCTAATCGGTATAACTGCATGTCTTTTTGCCTTTGCTGTGAGCTTTGCGGTCACTCCGGTAATTGGCGAGCAGATATATGGGGCAGTACATCAGGAAAAGGAACAGCAGGTATATACGGAGAAAGAAATTGAAGCAGCCATTGCCCGCGGGGAACAAGGCAAGGTGTCAGAAATGGCAAAGAACCAGAAAACAGGTGTAGAGCCACCACAAGAACTCAATACAAGAATGAACGCGAGAACCGCTCTGACAGTATTTATTGTTATAATCCTCATAATTTATACATGTGTAAATGCGGTAATTAAGAAAACATTAAAGTTGGAACCCATACGGGTGTTGTCCATGATTGAGTGATGCTGAAGGAGGTGTAAAAATACAATAGCGGCGGTAGATAACTTTATCATGTATCCTAAATGGGAGGTATACTTATGAGAAAACTTAAAAAAAATTATAACAGAAAAAACAACAGTATTTTATCGATGTCCGTATGTTGGTGTCCTTGTCAGGGAGCAAGTTGTGCTTGCTGGGACGCACATACAGAAAATTCTTCGAATCATCAAGAGATAGCAGATAATTCAAGATATTATGTTCAGAAGGCAAATTATGAATAAGAGTGATTTGTTTTCGAAAGCTAACTGAATTACCGCCGCTATTGTATTTAATATATGAAAGAGAAAAAAAGAATATTTTTATCCTTATTTCGGAAAAAGAGCAATCTTCTTTTATTTGGAATTTTGTTTTTTCTTACATTTTTTATGATGGTGTTTCTGTCGGTGTATGGAACATCAAAACAGATGATGAAAGAAGTAGAAAAGAAGTACGGGGCAAGTTTTATGCTTCTGCTTTATCGGGACAAGTCCAAGCCGGAGCTTTGGGAAGAAAGAGAAATAGAAGGCGCAGGGACGCTCGATTATTATATCGGACCTGGTATAGATGAAAAAATGATGGATTATATTCTTGAAGAGGCTGATGGAGCTACGGATTATGAAGGTGGAGCGGACTATAGTGTATTACTGTGTGATTATAAATTAATTCCGGGAAGTGCCGAAAATAGATATAAATATCGCTTGGAACACCCTGATAATAAATTAGTGTTTTCTCTTGAGGATACACAAAATCAGAGGTTTCAAACCCGATGTCAGGCAATACGTAAAAGTGAACATTTTGAGGAATTTCAAAATGGAAACTTCAGACTAATAGAAGGAAGACATATCGCTTCGGAAGATGAACATGTCGTTATGATTTCGAAAGAATTGGCTCAAAGAAATGGATTAAAGATAGGAGATACGTTCAAAATCCAGGGAGATTCGCTGACTTTAAGAGGATTTCCAGAAATTCCTCTGGGATTAGTAGAAACAGAAATTATTGGCATCTATGAGATGACATATCAACAGGTTGTAACAGAATATACAAATGAATGTGATATACTGAACAACTGGATTCTTGTGGATAATGAAACAGGATATGACTTAGATAAGATTTATGGAGATCCTCCGTCTTTATGGATATCAACAATTTATGTAGAAAACCCGGCAGAACTTGATAAAGTGATGAAAGAGGTCAACAGTCTTGATGGAATTGACTGGCAGTATTACGAATTGCGAGAAGATGATTCCATGTATAAAGATGCGGTAAAACCACTCGATACGGTAAGAAAGATAATGTTTGTATGTCTTTGCGTCATATTAGCAGCAGGTATTTTACTTTTGTCATTGGTAATTACTCATTCCATGAAAAAGCGTGTCCACGAAACAGGAATTTTGATGTCACTTGGAATCACGGGAAAAGAAATCCGCAGGCAGTTTTTGTTGGAACATCTGCTGATCGGTATCACTGCATTTCTTCTTGCTTTTGCTGTGAGCTTTGCGGTCACTCCGGTGATTGGCGAGCAGATATATGGGGCAGTGCATCAGGAGAAGGAACAGCAGGTATATACGGAGAAAGAAATTGAAGCAGCCATTGCCCGTGGGGAACAAAGTAAAGCCTCAGAGATGGCAAAGAACCAGAAAACAGGTGTAGAGCCGCCTGAAGAACTAAACACAAGAATAGATATTAGAACTGTCCTGATAGTATTTATTGTTATGATTCTCATAATTTATTTTTGTGTAAATGCGGTAATTAAGAAAACACTGAAACTAGAACCCATACGGGTGTTGTCTATGATCGAATAAGGAAAAGGACTTAAAAAGTATGAGAGTTGCGATTGTGGATGAAGGAATTGACAGGCAGGCACTTTTATATCCAGAACGAATCAGGAAAACTCTAATTCTTCATGAAGGAACAACGGTACATGATATTCCGGAAGGAGAACATGGGACAGCCTGTGCCAGACTTCTGGAACAGTGTACAGATAATTATGAGCTTTTTGATGTACGGATAACAGAAAGCTGGAATGCACCTGTACCTGTGAACGATTTAAAAAGGGCTTTGGAATGCTGTATCAGAGAGAAAATAAATATCATCTGTTTAAGTCTGGGAACTATTTGTCTTTCTGAAGAATCTGTTTTAACACCGGTCATGCAGGAAATAAAAGAAAAAAAAATCCGGGTAGTGGCATCTTTAAGTAACGAAGGGAAGATGACGCTTCCCGGAGCTTATCCGGAAGTATTCTGTGCAGCAATGGACTGGCAGGATTGCTTGAAACCGGGAGAGTGCAGAATTGCGTATCATAATATCTTAAAAAGAATCTATGTAGCAAATATTAAGATAGGTGCAAATAAACTGGGAGACTGGCGGGGAAACAGTTATGCAGTTCCAGTTATAGCAGGAGAATTAATAAACTGGGCTAAGGCACATGGCTGGGATACAACAGATAAATGGTTAGAAAATCAAATAGTTTCTTTTTCAGATTTTAAGTGCGCAACCTGGGGAAAGCCTTCCGAGAATCCTGTTGTTGCTGTATATGGAAGCCAAAAGTATTTTCCGCCAGAAGCATTGCTATCTATATTTTCAAAGGAATTCCGTCTGGAAGCAGCCGCACTTGTTGAAGAAGATTCCGGGAATCATTTTCAGATATTAAACAAAAACAGTTATGGTACTCGCAGACAGGAACTGCTTGCAGATATGGATTCTTATCTTGGAGTTTTTTTATTACTTTCTTTTTATGAGGAAGAAAATATAGAACAAAAAGAAAATTTCTATGATGTGGAAGTCTTTTGCAAAGAAAGAGACATCGAATTTTATGGAGATGGGAGGTTTATATGTGCAGTGCCGGTATCTTCTGATATAAAATACGATATTTGCAAAACTTTGATACAAATACTGAGCTGAGGGATTTTATGAAGTATGTTTTAAAGCAGATTTTACAGATTATGAAAAAGCATACAGCAGCCTTAATTGTGATGTTGGGAGCCTGTATGTTGTGTATGGTGGAGAGCTTTTTTCACCCTCTGGTTGTGCAGAAGCTTACAGACAGCGGTCTTGTTCAGAAAAATTATCGATCCATCTGTACATACGCCTGCATTTTAATTGCTCTTATCATAGCTGTCCAGGCTTTGGAAGCGCTTCAGGACTGGCTGTTGCTCAGAGTACGTAATGATGTGCTTCATAAACTGCATGTGCAGGCATTCCAGAAAATACTCCGTCTGAAAATGGATCAGTTTACTAAACAGAATAGTACAGAGATCATCAATCAGTTGAACATGGATATTGAAAGTGCGGGAATGCTGCTGGACAAAGGGATTTTGTATATGTTTACGTATACACTTCGTATTATCAGCGGTTTTATCGGACTGTTTTATATTAACTGGAAAATGGCTTTTTGTATTCTTGCGTGTATTCCGGTAAAATTTTTACTTTTACAGATATTAAGCAGAAAAAAAGAACATTTTTTTCAGGATTATATTAAAAGAAATCAGAGTTTCTATGCCTGGATGTCCGATCGGATTACCGGGATTCGGGAGGTAAAGCTTCAAAATCGTTATGAAATAGAAGAGCAGTGTTTTTCAAGGTATAAAAAAGAGCTGCTGCATCAACAACAGAAGATCAGCTTCCTCGACATATGCAATATGACAGTGGAAACGGGAATACAGGGAATTATGACAGGGATTTATTACCTTTTAGGTGGTTTCTTTGTCTGTAATGGCTCTATGAGCATGGGAAGTGTTCTTGCCTTTATTTCTTACAGCGGAAATGTAACAGGACCTATTTCCATGCTTATGAACATTAAAATGATCATTGCCCAGATCCGCCCTTCATTTCGGAGACTTGAAGAATTCTGGCGCCTGGAAACAGAGCCACAGAAGGGGAAAACTCTCCAACAGGAGTTTCATTTTCTGGAACTGTGTAAAGTTTGTTTTGGATACGATGGAAAGAGTGTTCTGCGAGATGTGTCAATGAAGTTATACCGCGGACAAAAAATCGCTATCATAGGGGAGAATGGAAGTGGAAAAAGCACATTGATTCAGATTTTGCTTCGTTTTTTTCAGCCGGACAGCGGAATGATTGTTATAAATGGACAGGAAGCAGAGGATATTGTTTTGACAGAATACCGCTCTCTTTTTTCTGTTGTCTCTCAGTTTCCTTATCTATTTCAGGAAACGATTCGAAAAAATCTGGATTATGAGGGGAAATACGGGGAGGAAGAACTGAAAGCTGTATTTTCTGTAGCTGGAATGGAAGAACTTTTGACACATTTTCCAGACGGTTTAGATACCCTTGTAGGAGTGGACAGTACCAATTTGTCAGGAGGGGAAAAGCAGAAACTTGCATTTCTTCGGGCGATGCTTCATCCGGCTCCGATTTTTATTTTTGATGAATGTACTTCTAATTTAGATAGAGAATCGGAAGAATGGTTTTTTACAAAAGGATTAGAGATGTTAGGAGACAGACTGGTCATTTTAATCACTCATCAGTTAGAGTATACAAAAAAATGTGATAAAATATATGAAATAAAAAATGGCAGAATCATAAAATGGGAGGAATAAGCTATGTTACAAATTGTTGATATGATGTATTCTTACACAGATTACAACACAGTTCTGGAGGACGTGAATCTTGATTTTGAAAAGGGGAAGCTGTATGCCATTCTGGGGCAGTCCGGCTGTGGAAAGACCACCATGCTTTCTCTTCTGGGAGGGCTTGACAGTCCGAGAAAAGGAAAGATTCTTTATGACGGAACGGATATTAAAGAATATGGGCTTGATAAGCACAGGCAGGATCATGTGGCGTTTATTTTTCAGGGATATAATCTGATCGAGTATATGACGGTAAAAGAAAATGTGGAGTTGACTGCAAAGCTTCCTGTGGAGGAGGCGCTGGAAAAGGTAGGGCTTTCCAGAGAGCTGTGGAACAGAAACGTGCTGAAGCTTTCCGGAGGGCAGCAGCAGAGAGTTGCCATTGCAAGAGGAATCGCAAGCAATAAGCCGGTGATTCTGGCAGATGAGCCAACCGGAAACCTTGATGAAGATACGGCTAAGGGAATTATGGAGCTTTTGAAAAAAAGCGCCCATGAAGAAGGAAGATGCGTCATTATGGTAACGCATTCTTCGGCGCTGGCAAAGGAAGCTGATGTAGTATGTACTTACAGGGATAAGCGTTTTTCAGCGGAGGTTGGGGAGTATGCAGAAGAATAAAGAAAAAGGAATTTTGTACCATGCTGTTTTATATCTGAAACGAAGGAAATCAAGAAGCGCGATTCTTGCGGGCATCTTTTTTACCCTGTCCGTTTTGGTGCTTGCGGGAATTACCCTCACAGATGCGGTGGGAAATTCTCTTGAGGAGCTTCGAAAGCAGTTTTATGCCTGTCTTACAGTAGAAAGAACCTTTGATGATGAAAATCTGGTAACGCCGGAGCTTGGGGAAGCGGCTGCAGAAGTAATAAATCCAAAGAAATGGAGCGGGACAAATACATTTTTTCTTTCCATGAAGGAACTTTCCCTGATCCCGGGAAAATTTACATCAGAAGGAAAGGAAGAAGCCCATACGGCGAGAATGGTTTCCTGTACGGAAAGCGTTCTTGGAAGAGAGTTTACGGAAGGGAAATTAAAGCTTACGGAAGGCGAGCATATTCAAAGAGGGGATACGGGAAAAGCTGTCATTTCCGAAGAGCTTGCCGCAGCAAATGGCTTGAACATAGGCGATACGATTACCGGAACTGTGACAGATGAGATGATCATGCGGGCGCGTTCCGGTGTGGGCAATACATATGATTTTGAGATTGTGGGGATTTTTCAGGTAGACCCGGAGGCAGATAATACTTCCCCACAGAGAGCGGAGACAGAGATTCTCTCCAATTATATTTTTGTAGATGAAAAAAGCGGTATGGACGTCCAGAGGGATGTATGGCAGGAAAAGACAGAGTACGCAAATGGCATTACATTCTGGATTGAAGACCCGGCGCTTCTTACGGGGGCACTGGAAAAACTGCAGTCCATTCCGGGTTATGACTGGGACAGCTATTTTATTAATACAAATAATGCAGATTATGACAGAGCGGCAGGTCCTCTGACCCAGATGGAAAAGATCCTGTTTCTCATGCTGGCGGTTGTGCTTGCCCTGGGAACGATAATTCTTATGATTATCCTGACCATGTGGAATCAGGAACGTACAAGAGAGATGGGGATTTTCCTTTCTATGGGATTTTCTAAAGGAAAGATTATGGGAAAACTGATTACGGAAAATCTGCTTGTATTTGCCGGAAGCTTTTTGATTGCCGTTCCGGTTGTATTTCTTGGAGTACGGCTTCTTGGAAGTATGCTTGATATTTCCGGGGCTGTCCTGAAAGCAGGAAATGTGATGGCTGTAGGTCTGGGAGGTCTTGTTTTCTGTGCGGCAGTTACTGCATTGTCTTCTGTGAAGATCATGCGGGTAAATCCGAAGGAGATTCTGACGATGACGAGCTGAGAGAAATGACGGGAGGAAATGTATATGAAGGAGAAAAAGAGAATTTGGTTATCCCTGTCAAGAAAGAAGAGCAATTTTCTCTTATTTGGAATTTTATTAGTTCTTATGTTTTTTATACTGATATTTTTATCTGTGTATAATACTGCCAAAGAAACAATTTCACATATGGAAAGAACATATGGGACAAGTTTCAGTATAGAACTTTATCCTGATAAAAATGACCCGACAATGTGGGAAGACAGGGAGATAGAGGGACTTGACAGTTCCATACGGGCTTACATTGGTCCGAATATAGACGAAGCCCTGGTTAAGAGGATTGCAGAAGAGACAGAAGGAATTATAGATTATGAGACAGGAAGCAGAACAAGCATCATGCTGGATAATTATGAATTGATTCCGGGGTATCACACATGGAGTTACGAGTATTTTTCCACCCATGAGCATCAGCTCCAGTTTGGTCCGGAAGAAACAAAAAATATGATGTATGTGACAGAGTGCTGGCATATTGGAAACAGCAGACGGCTGGAACAGTTTCATAATGGTTCTTTTCGTCTTGTAGAAGGACGTCACCTCACAAGAGAGGATAAGTTTAAATGTATGGTATCAAAAGCTTTTGCAGAAAAGAATAATCTGAAACTTGGAGATACTTTGAAAATTAATTATCCTTCTTTGAATGTACGGGCAAAATATCCGGTAGAATCACTTGGGACTGTGGAGGCTGAAATTGTGGGACTTTTTGAAGTTACTTATCAGCAGGCGGCAAATCAGTATACAAATGAAGAAGACATATTGGAAAACTGGGTTATTACAGATAATGCCGCAGGGGAGGCGCTTGAAAAAATATGTGGAAGCCCGTATTATCTGGCTATCAGTCAGTTTTTTGTGGAAAATCCGAAAGATATAGATAAGGTTATGGGAAAAGTAAAAAAGCTGGACTGGATAGAATGGAAATGTTACAATCTTGTAAAGGACGATGGGATATATAAAGAGGCAGTTAAACCGCTTCATATAGTAAAGACGATTATGCTTGTTTGCATGGGAATCAGTCTGGTCTCAGGAGTTGTTCTTATGTTTCTGGTAATTACGCATTCTATGAGAAAACGTATTCGTGAAACTGGAATTCTGATGTCTGTTGGAATTACAGGAAAAGAGATTCAGAGACAGTTCTTGTGGGAGCATCTTCTGATTGGCAGTGCAGCTTTTCTCCTTGCTTTGCTTGTAAGTTTTGCGGTAACTCCCGTTATTGGACAGCAGATATATGGAAGTGTAAATAAGGAAAAAAAGCAGAAAGTTTACACGGAGAAAGAAATTGAGGCAGCCATTGCCCGTGGGGAACAAAGTAAAGTAACAGAGATGGCAAAAAATCAGAAAACAGGAATAGAGCCTCCGAAAGAAATTCTGGTAAAAATGAAGGCTGGAACAGCGTTTTTAGTTTTTGTGTCCATGTTGCTGATTATTTCTTACAGTGTAAATGCTGCAATAAAGAAAACATTAAAGTTGGAACCTGTAAGAGTGCTTTCTATGTTGGAATAATATGACAGGTAAAATATACTATGATATACTTCAAATATAGATAACTGGTAAGAAATGGAGGATTATAATGGACAGAAAAGAGATTTTATCGCATGTAGACCACACACAGTTAAAGGCATATGCCGCCTGGGAGGACATAAAAAAGCTTTGTGAGGAGGCGCTGGAGCTTCATACGGCTTCCGTATGTGTGCCGCCCTGCTATGTAAAGAGGATTAAGGAGGCGTATCCGGATTTAAACATCTGCACAGTGGTGGGATTTCCTCTTGGTTACTCTGTGATAGAAGCCAAGGCTGCGGAGACAAAAAAAGCTCTGGAGGACGGAGCAGGGGAAATTGATATGGTAATTAATATTACCGATGTGAAAAACGGAGATTATGATGCAGTAGAAAGAGAAATCCGTACTTTAAAGGAAATTACAGGGGAGAAAATCCTGAAAGTCATTATCGAAACCTGCTATCTTACAGAGGGGGAAAAGATTCGTCTCTGCGAAATTGTCACAAGAGCAAAGGCAGACTATATCAAAACCTCCACAGGCTTTGGAACGGCAGGAGCGTCACTCGAAGATATTCGCCTGTTCAGGGAGCATATCGGCCCTGATGTAAAGATGAAGGCAGCGGGAGGCATTCGCACAAAGGAAGATATGGAAGCGTACTTAAAAGAAGGCTGTGAGAGAATCGGAAGCAGCGCGGCAGGGAAAATTTAAACAGATAAGAGCAATCTCCGGGAGGGAAGACCTTTCCGGGGATTTTTTGATAAAATAAAAACAATTATAAAGAGAGATAAGAATTGCATTTTTCTTCAAGAAGAGAAAAATTACAACACCTTGCGGCTAAAGAAGAATGTGGGTTTAAAATGCATTTGCAGTATAGTTTTTGCGCCTTATTTTGCAGGATTGTTTCAAGAGAGTCTATAATACTTTTTTCTTTTTGAAGTAGATAAATATAGTTCGTTCGTTCTTTTTCACTGTTGAAAATTCGAAATCGCTCTATTGTGTTGTATTTTACTTGGAAAATACAGGAATCTGGGACAGGGATTATATTGTTGATATTGAGAACTGCATATGTAAAGCCGGTTGTTTTATCTTGAAGTTTGTGGAAATCAAGGGAGTTTGACATTTTTTGATGTTTTTGTTTGGCTGATGAAATAGGAACATAATAATGAAAATTTTCGATAGTAAAAAGAATTCCAATATGAAGTTTTAGACGTCCGCCGTAATCCACATATCCAATACGGGGATCAAATTTTGATAAATAATTAATATAAGCTTTATCTACGACATACCAGTTCATGAAAACCTACAGTAAACAGATAAAAAAGAGGGTGGATTTTTCCACCCGTTGTTGTTTGATTGTTTTAGATGAACAATCTGCTTAACTTTTAAACGACTGTTTTAACTGGACAGCCTAACCACGTTTAAACGAGTATTTTTATCGGATACTCTAACCGCTGCACAGATGTTTATCTGTAATTTTATTATATGTAGTCCTGGAATAGAAATCAATACTTTTTATAAAAAAACAAAAAATTTCACACTTATTTCAGACTTATCACACCCTGAGGGAATTGAAGAAAAACCGCCGGAATGTTATACTGAATATAGAATAAAATGTTCAGTATTCTGAAGAAAAAGGCATGATAAATCTTCCACAGGAGTGATAAAGATGAGCGAACGAAAAGAAGACTATGTGAAACTTGAGAATGTTTCCAAAATATATGGTTCCAAAGAAGTAAAGATTGTTGCAGTAGATGAAATCAGCTTTCAGATTGCAGAAGGGGAGTTTGTTGTAATTGTAGGACCCAGCGGCGCCGGAAAAACTACAGTTCTGAATATTCTGGGAGGAATGGATAAGGCGACAAGCGGCAAAGTTCTTGTAGACGGTCATGACATTGCAGGGTATACAAACAAACAGCTTACAGCATACAGAAGAGAAGACATCGGATTTGTTTTCCAGTTTTATAATCTTGTGCCAAATCTTACGGCTCTGGAAAATGTGGAGCTTGCTCTTCAAATATGTAAAAATCCGTTGGACGCAAAAACAGTGCTTTCTGAGGTGGGATTAAAAGACCGTCTGGGAAATTTCCCGGCGCAGCTTTCCGGCGGAGAGCAGCAGAGGGTTTCCATTGCAAGAGCGCTGGCGAAAAATCCAAAGCTTCTTTTGTGCGATGAGCCAACAGGAGCTCTTGATTATCAGACAGGAAAGGCGATTTTAAAGCTTCTCCAGGATATGTGCCGGGAAAAAGGAATGACAGTGATCGTTATTACTCACAATTCTGCTCTTACCCCTATGGCGGACAGAGTGATCAAAATTAAAAACGGAAAAGTTTCCAGAATGACGTTAAATGATAACCCAACACCTGTAGAAGAGATAGAGTGGTAGGTGAAGAAGATGAAAGCATTACATAAAGATTTCTGGATGGAAATACGAAGGAGTAAAGCCCGGTTTATTTCTATCTTCCTGATTGTAGCGCTCGGAGTTGCCTTTTTTTCCGGGATTCAGGCGGCATCTCCAGATATGCGTTTTTCCGGGGACGCCTACTATGACGAAGCACGTCTTATGGACTTGAAGGTAGTTGGAACCCTGGGTCTTACGGAGGACGATGTGGAAGCTCTCAAAAAAATAGAGGGCGTGGAAAGTGCGGAGGGCGCTTACGGAACAGATGTAATCTGTGGAGAAGGGGAGGACCAGAAGGTACTCCATGTGGAATCTCTCAATAAAGATGTGAATCAGATTAAGGCGAAAAAAGGCAGGATTCCGGAGAAAAAGGGGGAGATTTTCCTTGATAACGAGTATGCGCAGGCTATGGGATATGAGGTAGGAGATTCCATAAAATTAAAACAGGAGGAAGACGGTCTTCTCCTGGAAGAAAAATATACGGTCTGCGGAATTGGTACAAGCCCGCTTTATATTTCGTTTAACAGGGGAAATACGACGCTTGGCTCAGGTGAGATCAGCGGTTTTGCCTATGTAGTTCCTGAGGACTTTGACCAGGAGGTATACACGCAGATTTATCTTCGTTTCCACGGCTCCGAGGATCTGACAAGCTACACGGACGCTTACGACAATTTAATTGAAAAGGTACAGGGCACTGTGGAAGGGATTGAGAAGGAACGGTGCGAAATCCGGTACAGTGAGGTAAAAGAAGAGGCAGAGGACGCGCTAAATGATGCCGAAAAAGAGTTAAAAGACGGGGAAAAGGAGCTTGCAGACGGAAAGAAAGAATTTGCAGACGGAGAAAAAGAGCTTGCTGATGCAAAGAAGAAAGTAAAGGACGGCAAAAAAGAGCTTGCCGATGCAAAGAAGGAAATAGAGGACGGCAAAAAAGAACTTGCCGACGGGAAAAAGAAGATTTCTGATGGACAGAAACAGTTGGAAGATGCAAAAAATCAGGCGGCAGACGGGCAGAGCCAGTTAAATGCGGCAAAAGAGAAAATAAGCGCAGGCTGGACGGAATTTTACGCGAACCAGGATAAGGTAAATGCAGGAAAAGAAGAGCTCGCCGCTGCGAAAGAAGAGTTTTTCAAAGGAAAAGAAGCAATCGCAGAAGGAAAAAAGACTCTGGAAGCGAAAAAACAGGAATTAAAAGAAAAGCAGAAAGAAGTAGAGGCAGGCAAGGCTGCCATTCCTGCTGCAAGGGAGGAGCTAAATACACAGAAACAGGCGTGTGAGGAAGGCTTAAAGGCTGTGGAAGCAGGAGAGGCGGAGATTTCAAAGGGAGAGACTGCTCTTGCCGGTTTAAAGGAACAGCTTTCCGGACTTCAGAGCCAGTATGACAGCCTGAATACACAGCTTCAAAATGTCCAGGCAGAGCTTTCGACAGTGCGCGCCCAGTATGAGGAGGCAGTAAACAGCGGCACTGCAACAGAGGAAGAACTGGCTGCCCTTTTAAGCCGGATTTCTGCGCTTGAGGAGCAGGAGGGAAGCCTTGCGGCGCAGGCAGAAGCACTTCGCCCGCAGGTGGAGGCTTTGAAGGCGACGGTCAGTGAGACAGAGCAGACCCTTGCCGCAAAGAAACAGACTCTTGCAGAAAAGCGGACGGAGCTTACAAACGCCCTTGCTCAGATTACGGCAGGTCTTACTTCCCTTAACGAAAAAGAGCAGCAGTTAATCCTGGCTGAGGGGCAGATCCAGGCAGGACAGAAGGAAATCGAAAAAGGATTTGCCGAGCTTGAAAAGCAGGAAGAAAAGCTTCCGGCAGCAGAGGAGGAGATCAGTAAAAACGAAAAGCTTCTGGAAGAGAGCCAGAAACAGCTTGACGAAGCCGAAAAGACGCTTTCAGAGGGACAGAGCGAAATAGACGCGCAGTCTGAAAAGCTTGCCGCCGCATGGGGACAGATTTCAGAAAGTGAGAATGAGCTTGCCTCCGGACAGGCAGAGATCGAGGCAAATGAAAAGAAGATCTCTGACGGCGAAAAGGAGATAGAAGAAAACGATAAGAAGCTTTCCGATGGTGAAAAAGAAATCAAAGAAAATGAAAAGAAGCTTGAGGACGCCAAAAAAGAGATAGAGGACGGTGAAAAAGAGCTTGCAGACGGAAAAAAAGAATATGAGGACGCAAAAAAAGAGGTGGATGAGCTGGAAGAGCCAGAATGGCTTATCACAGACAGAAACGACCTTCCGGAATACTCGGATTACGGAGATAATGCGGACAGGATCCGAAATATCGGACAGGTTTTCCCGGTTATCTTTTTCCTTGTGGCTGCCCTTATCAGCCTTACGACCATGACAAGAATGGTGGAGGATCAGAGAACCCAGATCGGAACGTTAAAGGCGCTTGGTTACAGTAAATTTGCCATTATGTCAAAATACATAAATTATGCGCTCCTTGCAACTGTAGGAGGCAGTATCTGCGGAGTTCTCATCGGAGAAAAAATCCTTCCATATATTATTATATCGGCGTATGGCATTATGTATCACAACATGGCGTCTAATATGCAGATCCATTATGAGTTTACATATGCCATGATCGCTTCTGTGGCAGCCATTGTATGTACGCTGGGAGCAACCCTGTTTTCCTGCTATAAGGAGCTTTCCGAGACGCCGGCTTCCCTTATGCGGCCGCCCGCTCCAAAAGAAGGAAAGAGAGTGCTTCTGGAACGCATTACATTCTTCTGGAAACATTTAAGTTTTTCCTGGAAGTCTACGCTCCGAAATCTGTTCCGCTATAAAAAACGTCTTTTTATGACGATTTTCGGTATTGCGGGAAGTATGGCTCTTATGCTTGTGGGCTTTGGTATCCAGGATTCGATCATGGACATTGCTCTTCGTCAGTATTCGAAGCTCCAGCATTACGACGGAACGATCATCAGCGATGAGGACGCAGGGGAAAAAGACAGGGAAGAGCTGCAAAAATTCCTTCAGGAAGATGAAAGAATCGAGCGGTATACAGACGTACAGTTTACAAAAATGGAGACTCCGGCAGGAAAATCCAATTTAAGCGTCTATGTATATGTGCCGGAAAATCTGGAAACTTTTAAGAAGGACGTAACCTTACAGAACCGCCGGACAAAGGAGCAGTACGAGCTTTCAGATGCGGGAGCCGCCATCAGTGAAAAGACGGCGAAGCTTGCAGGTCTTTCCGTGGGAGACACCATTACGCTTATCAAAGACCATAAGCCCTATGAGGTAAAAGTAGATATTATTACAGAAAACTACATGGGTCATTATATTTATATGACGCCGAAGGTATATGAGGAAGCATTCCACGAAAAACCGGATTTTGAAAATATTATTTTTACAGTAAAGGACGAAGAAAAGGAAAATATGGAGCAGGTGGGAAATGAGATCCTCAAATTCCCGGCAGCTTTAAGCATCAGCTATACAAGCAGCCTTGCAGATCAGCTTGACCGTATGCTGAGCACCCTGGGAACCGTTATCGTGGTTCTGATCGTATCTGCGGGAATGCTCGCTTTTGTAGTTCTTTATAACCTGAATAATATTAATATCACAGAGCGGCAGAGAGAGCTTGCAACCTTAAAGGTACTGGGCTTTTATGACAAGGAGGTTTCCCAGTACGTATTCCGGGAAAATGTGCTTCTCACTATTATGGGCGTAATTGCAGGCGCAGCCTTCGGTATTCTCCTTCACAGGTATGTGATCACAACAGTGGAAGTAGACGCCGTTATGTTCGGACGAAACATCAAGTCGTTAAGCTTTTTATACAGCGCACTGTTTACCTGCGGCTTCTCCGCCTTTGTAAATATGGTGATGCATTTTAAGTTAAAGAAGATCGATATGGTAGAATCGCTGAAAAGCGTGGAATAAGTGTGAAATCGAAGGACATCTTCTTGACAAAAAAAGAAATATTCATTATAGTAGAATCCATGATAACGGCTGTGAAGAAGAGGAGTAAGCTGTCGGAGCATACAGAGAGAAATGTCCGCAGGCTGGAAGACATTTTATGCAGAAGGCAGGTGAAGGTAGCTTTGGAGCCGGAGAGCCGAAAAAGAGGTAAGCTCTTCCGTAACCCGCGTTAAGGGAAATGAGATGTGCAGGTTTTCTGCATAATGAAGGTGGTACCGCGACAACAATCGCCCTTCACACGCTTGTGTGAGGGGCGTTTTTCTTAAACAGACATTCTTCACACAGAGGAAACCAACAGATAAACTTTCAAATATTTACCAGGAGGACATTATGAGTAAAGAACTGGCAAAAACTTATGACCCGAAAGGCATTGAAGAACGCCTTTACAAAAAATGGATGGACAACGGATACTTTCATGCAAAAGTAAATCCGGACAAGAAACCGTTTACCATTGTGATGCCGCCGCCCAATGTAACAGGACAGCTTCACATGGGACACGCTCTGGACGAGACCATGCAGGATATTTTAATCCGTTTTAAGAGAATGCAGGGCTATGAGGCATTATGGCAGCCGGGAACAGACCATGCCGCGATCGCAACAGAGGTTAAGGTCATTGAAAAACTGAAAAAAGAGGGCATTGACAAAAACGAAATCGGAAGAGAAGAGTTTTTAAAACATGCCTGGGAGTGGAAAGAAGAGTACGGCGGAAAAATCATCAATCAGTTAAAGAAGCTTGGCGCTTCCGCAGACTGGGAGAGAGAACGCTTTACAATGGACGAGGGCTGCTCAAAGGCTGTACAGGAAGTATTTATCAAGCTGTACGAAAAAGGCTATATTTACAAAGGCTCCCGTATCATCAACTGGTGTCCTGTATGCCAGACTTCCATTTCCGATGCAGAGGTAGAGCATGAGGACCAGGACGGATTTTTCTGGCACATCAATTACCCGATCGTTGGAGAAGAAGGAAGATTCGTGGAAATTGCAACAACACGTCCGGAAACTCTTCTCGGCGATACTGCAGTTGCAGTTAATCCGGAGGATGAAAGATATAAAGACATTGTTGGAAAAATGCTGAAGCTTCCTCTCACCGACAGAGAGATCCCGGTCATCGCAGATGAATATGTAGACAAAGAATTTGGTACAGGCTGCGTAAAGATCACACCTGCTCACGACCCTAACGACTTTGAGGTAGGACGCAGACACAACCTTCCGGAAATCAACATTATGAACGACGATGCGACCATCAACAGCCTTGGCGGAAAATATGCAGGCATGGACCGCTACGAAGCGCGTAAGGCAATGGTGGAAGATTTAAAAGAGCTGGGACTTCTTGTAAAGGTTGTTCCACATTCCCATAACGTAGGAACACACGACCGCTGCGGAACAACCGTAGAGCCTATGATCAAGCCACAGTGGTTTGTAAAAATGGACGAGATGGCAAAGGCTGCCATCGAAGCTCTGGATAACAAAGAGCTTACTTTCGTTCCGGAACGTTTTGACAAGACATATCTGCACTGGCTTGAAAATATCCGCGACTGGTGTATTTCCCGTCAGCTCTGGTGGGGACACAGAATCCCGGCTTATTACTGCGATGAGTGCGGCGAGGTTGTGGTTGCTGCAGAAATGCCGGAGAAATGTCCGAAATGCGGCTGCACACATCTTCATCAGGACGAGGATACGCTTGATACATGGTTCAGCTCCGCACTCTGGCCGTTCTCCACTCTTGGCTGGCCGGAAAAAACAGAGGAGATGGAATACTTCTATCCGACAGACGTACTTGTAACAGGATACGATATTATTTTCTTCTGGGTTATCCGTATGGTATTTTCCGCTATCGAGCAGACAGGAAAAGTTCCGTTCCATCATGTTCTCATTCACGGACTTGTGCGCGACTCCCAGGGACGCAAGATGAGCAAATCCCTCGGAAACGGAATCGACCCGCTTGAAGTTATTGATAAATACGGTGCAGATGCGCTCCGTCTTACACTTATGACAGGAAACGCACCTGGAAATGATATGCGTTTCTACTGGGAGAGAGTCGAGTCAAGCCGTAACTTTGCAAATAAAATCTGGAACGCTTCCCGTTTCATTATGATGAATCTGGAAGGAAAAACAGTAACAGAGCCGGAAAATCTTGCTGATTTCTGTCCGGAGGACAAATGGATCCTGTCTCATCTGAACACTGTGATCCGTGAAGTGACAGAAAACATGGATAAATACGAGCTCGGCATTGCTGTTCAGAAGGTGTACGATTTCCTCTGGGACGAGCTTTGCGACTGGTATATCGAGATGGCTAAGGTTCGTCTCTGGAAGGCAGAGGAAAACCCTGAGGCAGCAAACGCAGCTCTGTGGACACTTCGCACAGCGCTCACAGAAGGCTTAAAGCTTCTTCACCCGTATATGCCGTTTATTACAGAGGAAATCTTCTGCACCCTTCTTCCGGAAGAGGAATCCATTATGATCTCCAAATGGCCGGAATATAAAGAAGAGTGGTCCTTCCCGGAGGCAGAGCTTGCAGTGGAAAGCTTCAAAGAAGTAGTGCGCGGTATCCGTAATACAAGAACAGAGATGAATGTACCTGCAAATAAAAAGACAAATGTCTATATTGTAGGAAAAAATGCGGAAGTATGCAAAATGTATGAAGAAAGCCGCAAGTCCTTTGTAAACCTTGCTCTTGCAAAAGAGATCCACGTACAGGAAGACAAGGCAGGAATCGGAGAGGACGCTGTATCTGTCGTTGTTTCCAACGCAGTTGTATATCTTCCGCTTGAGGATCTGGTAGACAGAGAAAAAGAACTGGAACGCCTCACAAAAGAAAAAGAGCGTCTCATAAAGGAAATTGCCCGCTGTGAGGGAATGCTCAATAATCCGAACTTTGTAAATAAAGCACCTGAAGCAAAGGTAGCAGCAGAAAAAGAAAAGCTTCAGAAATACATTGAGATGAAAGAAAAAGTCAGCACACAGCTTTCTCAGCTTGAGAAGTGATAAAGGAGTGGTTGAATGAATAAGCAAAAGCTCTGTGATTTCTGCAACAGGATCTCGCTGATCCTTCAGGCGCTGGGCTGCGCGGTTATGTACTTTATAATTGAGGCGATGAGCCGTCATTCTTTTGCGGAAGCATGGCATTTTATGGTAAATAAACCTCTTGTGTTCGCATACAACGCAGGATTTATTTTTACTACAATGCTTATTTCCTATCTGTTTCGGAGACGAGTATTCTGGAGAGCATTTGTCAGCATATTCTGGCTGCTCCTCGGAATCACAAACGGTATTCTTCTTATGAACCGTGTTACTCCTTTTACAGGACCGGATATTGCGATGGTGACAGACGGACTTGCTATTGCCAAGAAATATCTGCCCTCGTATGGTGTTACCCTTGTGTACATCGTACTGGGCATTCTGGCAGTGATTCTTCTGGGAATGTTTATCAAAGCGCCAAAGTATAAAGGACCTTTGAAATATCGTTACAATATTCCTCTTGTGCTTGCCGGAGTGCTTGCTTTTGGCGGCATTACACAGCTTGCACTGGAAAAGAGAGTGTTATCCAATTATTTTGGAAATATCGCTTTCGCTTACGAGGATTACGGGTATCCATACTGTCTGGCAACTACGATTTTCAATACGGGAATCAGTTGCCCCAGGGATTACTCCCCGGAGGAGATAGAGAGAATCCAGAATACAGAAGAAAATCTTCCGAAAACAAAAGAGGAGAAAAAGCCGAATATTCTGTTTTTACAGCTGGAATCCTTTTTTGACCCGACGCTTGTAAATTACCTGAATATATCGGAAGACCCGATTCCAACCTTCCGGAAGCTGATGAAGGAATATTCTTCGGGATATTTTAAAGTTCCCTCCGTTGGAGCGGGTACGGCAAATACAGAATTTGAGACCATTACGGGAATGAGCCTTCATTATTTTGGACCTGGAGAATATCCATATAAGAGTATTTTAAAGGAAACCACATGTGAAAGCGCCCCTTATGTTTTAAAGGATCTGGGATACGCCACACATGCCATTCATAACAACGAGGCGAATTTCTACGGAAGAAGAAGTATTTTCCCAAATCTGGGATTTGACACCTTTACTTCCGAAGAATATATGGCGGAAGAAGACGAGAAAAACCTGTTAGGCTGGGTAAAGGACGAAATCCTTACAGATGAAATCATCAAGTGTATGGACGCCACAGAGGAACCGGATTATGTGTATACCATTTCCGTGCAGGGGCATGGAGATTATCCGGCAGAGCCTGTTTTAAACGATCCGGAAATTACGGTTTCCGGTTCTCCTACAGAGGAGCAGGATAATAAGTGGGAATACTATGTAAACGAGATCCGGGCAATGGATAATTTTGTAAAAGAGCTTACAGATACACTTTCAGAATATCCCGAGGACGTGGTTCTTGTAATGTACGGCGATCATCTTCCTACTATGGATCTTACAGTAGAGGACGTAAAAAACAAGTACCTTTTCCAGACAGAATATGTCATCTGGGATAATTTCGGACTTGAGAAAAAGGATGAAAACCTTGCGGCATATCAGATGGCAGCGGAGGTTCTCGACCGGGTAGGAATCCACGAGGGAACAGTTTTCCGTTATCACCAGGCAAGAAGAAATACAAAGAATTACCAGGTAGATCTGGAAACGCTTCAGTATGACCTTCTTTACGGAGAGAGATACGCGTATGACGGAGAAAATCCTTTTGAGCGGACAAAGATGAAAATGGGACTTTACGACGTGACTCTTGATTCCATTTCGCTTGTTTCGCCTTCGGACTTTACATATTATATCCACGGTACAAACTTTACGCCGTCCAGTCAGGTGAAATTAAACGGCGACTGGTACGATACGGTATACGTAAATCCGACCACCCTGATCATTTCCGGTACGGAGCTTACAGATTTTGACCGTCTGTCCGTTGTGCAGCGAAGCAACAGTTCAACGAGAAAGGCATTAAGTAAGAGCTATGACCGCTCCTGTTATGCCCTCTTTGATGAAAATAAGTGGAAATTAAATAAAGAATAGAAAAATCGTAACATCGTGTCGGATAATTTGTTACGATTAGGACTGGACATCTTCCACCACTCATATATAATGGTATCGTAACGGTTTTTAAAATCCTTACAATACATTATAGATAAGTGGTGGAATTTTTTATGAATTACGAAGAAGCAGTTGCTTATATTGAGGAAACACCGAAATTTACAAAGAAAAACAGCCTGGAACATACAAAGGAGTGTTTGAGAAGACTTGGAAGCCCGGAAAAGAAATTCAAGGTGATCCATGTGGCAGGAACAAACGGAAAGGGAAGTACCTGTGCGTTTATTACGTCTGTTTTAAGAGAGGCGGGATATTCCTGCGGACTTTTTACTTCACCGCACCTTGTGCGGATCAACGAGCGGTTCCAGATTAATGAGACAGAAATTGATGATGAAACATTTTTAAATGCGTTTGAGAAAGTAAAACATCTTGCAGACGAGCTTGTAGCTGAGGGAAGCTACCACCCAACCTATTTTGAAATGCTGTTCCTTATGGGAATGGTGATTTTTGCAGAGGCAGGCGTGGATTACGTGACTCTTGAGACAGGGCTTGGGGGACGACTGGACGCCACAACGGCAGTGGAAGCTCCGGCAGCCTGCGTGATCACTTCCATCAGCCTGGATCATATGCAGTATCTTGGAAATACGGTTGGCGAAATTGCAGGGGAGAAGGCAGGCATTATTGTTCCCGGAGTACCTGTGATTTTTGACGGCAACTCAGAAGAAGCGGCAGAGGTGATACGGAAAAAAGCAGAAGAGCTGAAAAGTCCTTATTTTGAGGTAAAACAGGAAGATGCCGAAATTTATAAAAATACAAGGACAGGCATTGATTTTTCCCTGAAGAATGGGTATTATGGGGATATTATATTTTCCATTCCCTTTATCGCGAAATATCAGGTTATGAATGCGTCCCTTGCCTTAAAAACAATGGAGGTATTAAAGGAGAATATTCCTGTTTCCGTTGAAAACTCAAAGGACGGACTTCTGCGTACAAGGTGGCAGGGAAGAATGGAAACGGTGCTTCCCGGCGTAATTGTGGACGGCGCGCACAATGAGGACGGCGTGGAAAAATTTGTGGAGACGGCAGCACATTTCCAGGAGGAATGTCCTCTGACGCTCCTGTTTTCCGCGGTAGACGATAAGGATTATAAAGATATGATTTCCTCTATATGCGGAAAAATTAAGCTTTCCCACGTTGTAGTAACGCAGGTAGGAGGGTACCGTGAAGTTCCGGCAGAGGAATTTGCGAAACTTTTCCGGGAAAATGGCTGTACAGATGTACAGGTTTGCGATAAGACAGAGGAAGCTTTCCCACTGGCTCTTAAATTAAAGGGAGAAGACGGAATGCTGTTTTGTGTAGGCTCCCTTTATCTTGTAGGAGAAGTGAAAGATGTGATTAGGAGAAAAAAATATGATTGATTACGAAGAGGAACTGAAAAAGTTTGAACCATGTCTCGATGTGGCAGACGCAGAAGGAGCGATTTATGACCGGGAGCTGACAGATATTCTGGATATTCTTCAGGAAATGCTCCGGGAAGCAAAAAGCAACAGACGGGTAAGATAAGGAGAAAGCAATGAACTGCATGAATTGTGGCACACGCCTTACGGATATGGATCTTGATTATTGTCCGCGCTGCGGCTGTAATGTCCTGATCCAGAAAAAGGTGGAGTATCTTTCCAAGCTTTACTATAATCAGGGATTGGAAAAAGCGAGTATCCGCGACCTTTCCGGGGCGATCAGCTGTCTGAAGCAGAGCCTTACCTATAATAAAGCAAATATACAGGCAAGAAATCTTCTGGGTCTTGTATATTTTGAGACGGGAGAGGTTGTGGCGGCGTTAAGCGAGTGGGTTATCAGCAAAAACCTGCAGCCTGCAAGAAATCTTGCTTCGGAATATATTAATAAGCTTCAGGCAAATTCCAATAAACTGGAAGCAATCAACGAAACAATTAAAAAGTACAACCATGCCCTTGCCCTTTGCAGAGAAGGTCATGAAGATATGGCTGCCATTCAGCTTCGAAAAATTCTGACTCAGAATCCAAAGCTGATCAAGGGGTATCACCTGCTTGCCCTGATCCAGATGAAAAATCAGGAGTGGAACAAGGCGAGAAGAATCCTGAAAAAAGCTGCGAAAATTGATAAGACAAACACGACGACTCTGCGCTTTTTAAGAGAGATCGACGAGCAGACAGGCGTTACCACACGCCTTGAGAAAAAAAGCAAGGGGAGCTTCCTTAAAGGAAACAGCGACAGTAAAGAGAAAGACAGCGATATGTATGTACCGACTGCGGCATATCGGGAAAAATCAAAAGCGCCTCTGTTTTTTACGCTGGCGGCAGGATTTGCAGCGGGAGCGGCTGCACTCTGGTTTCTTGCAGTCCCGGCAATCCGCCAGGGAATTTACAGGGAAGCAAACGAGCAGATCATCAACTACAGCGAGTCTCTTGCCAGCCAGGGAGCGGAGCTTTCAAAGGCGCAGGGAGAGGCGCAGCAGTCTGACGATACGGCAGAAGCGGCAGCGAAACAGATAGAAGAGGAAAAACAGAAAAGCCAGAGCTACGAAGCGCTTTTTAACGCCTATACAGCCATGCAGCAGGAGGATATGGACAGCGCGGCAGTGGAAGTCCAGAAAGTATACGCAGACGTCCTTCCGGACAGTATGAAAGAGATTTATACTACGATCTGCAATAATACAGGCGTGACGGGAATCGAAGGCTCTTCTGACGGAGAAGGAGAACAGGATCCGGAAACGGGAGACGGTTCTTCGGAAGCAGGAGCAGACGAGGAGGATACCGGAATGGCTGATGGCGGCGAAGGCGGCTATGAATAACGGGCACAGCGAATGAGAAGCCTCCAAAAAGGGGATATACGATACGTATGTCCTTTTTTTGTACCTTAAAATAATAAAAAACGCATATTTTTTTGAAAAATGGGAATAGAAAGAAAATAAGGGGGAAATGATCATGGAACCTGTTTTTAAAACAGAGGGAACCTGTCTTACGATCGTACTTCCGGGAGAGGTGGATCACCCGGTATCTGATTATGTGCGGAGAACAGCAGACAGGATCATGGAAAAAATTTATATTAAGACAATAGAATTTGACTTTTCAGAAACCACATTTATGGACAGTTCCGGCATAGGGCTGATTATGGGACGCTACCGCACGCTTGGCATGTGCAGCGGCTGTATCAGAGCCGTTCATGTAAACCGTCACATTGAAAAAATTCTCCGTATTTCAGGAGTGAGCAAATTTATGGAAATCAGCAGAGAACCGGAGGCTGTTTAGAAAGGGAGGGAGCGTACTATGGAAAACAGCAATGAAATGACCATTGTTTTTGAGAGCAGACCAGTAAATGAAAGCCTTGCGCGTGTGGCAGTTGCAGCGTTTAGCACACAGTTAAACCCTACGCTCGAGGAGGTGGCTGACTTAAAGACAGCCGTCTCGGAGGCTGTCACAAACTGCATTATACACGGATATGAGGGGGAGATACATAAGATTTGGGTGACCTGCCGCCTGAAAGGGCAGGAGCTTTTTGTGGACGTAAAAGATGAGGGCGTGGGAATCCCGGACGTAAAACAGGCAATGGAGCCACTTTATACCACAAAGCCGGAAAAAGACCGCTCTGGAATGGGATTTACCTTTATGGAAGCTTTTATGGACGAAATTTCCGTAGAATCAAAAGTGGGAGAGGGAACGGTAGTTCATATGAAAAAGGCGATAAGGAGATAAAAATGAATCAGACTCTTGCTCTCATCGGGCGCGCACACCAGGGAGATAAAGAAGCAAGAGATACTTTATTTGAGGAAAACACAGGGCTTATTTACAGTGTGGCAAGACGCTTCACAGGAAGAGGCGTGGAGATGGAAGACCTCTTTCAGATTGGAAGCATCGGGCTTTTAAAGGCGGTAGATAAGTTTAACCTGGATTTTGAAGTACAGTTTTCCACCTATGCGGTCCCTATGATCGCAGGGGAAATCAAGCGCTACCTTCGGGACGACGGAATTCTGAAGGTAAGCCGCTCTCTAAAGGAAAATCATTATCGGATTTATAAGGCGCGGGAAGGTCTGGAACGAAAGCTTGGGAGAGAACCAACTTTAACAGAGCTTGGAAAAGAACTGAAAATGCCGATGGAAGAACTTGTCATGACTCTGGAATCCGGCGCGGAGGTGGAATCTCTTCAAAAGACTATTTATCAGGGGGAAGGTCAGGAGATTTCTCTTCTGGACAAGCTGCCGGAAAAGGAAAACCAGCAGGAACATCTTTTAAACAGATTATTTCTGGAAGAAATTTTAAAAGACCTGGACGCCAGAGAGCGAAAGCTTATATATATGCGTTATTTTCAGGATATGACACAGACGGAAATCGCAAAAGTTATGGAAATATCTCAGGTACAGGTCTCCAGAATGGAAAAACGGATATTGAAACGGCTCCAGGAACAGGCGGAGAGAGGGGGCGAGGTTTGAATTTCGGGGAGAATATCCAGATTTTGGAAATGTATGAAAAAGAAAGAACTGATATAATAGATAAGGATACAAAGGAATGTAAGAAATAAAACACGGGAGAAGTTATGGGTAAAAAGTACAGAATATGGGAAAGAGAAGAATACGAATATGCAAGAGCTTTCGGATTTATTCCGGAAATTTGCGGCTATATCCACAGAGATAATAAAAAACGCAGAGCAGTTCTTGTTGTGCCTGGAGGAGGATATACTATTGTTTCCCCTACAGAAGCAGAAATTGTAGCAAAAAAATTTTTTAAAGCGGGGTATCAGGCGTTTGTATTAACATATACAACAAACTTTCTTCATGATATGCCTTTAATGAGTCAGCCATTACAGGATATTTCCAGGGCAGTTCGGATCTTGAGACAACGGGCAGATGAATGGAGGATAGAAAAGAATAGAGTGGTATTGTGTGGTTTTTCAGCAGGTGCTCACCTTTGTGCAAGTCTTGCTGTACATTATGAAGAAATAGAGGATTGCAGGAATGAATATAAAGCATATTCCAACAGACCAGACGCAGTTGTGCTGGCAAGTCCTGTGATTTCTACAGGAGAATGTAGACACAGCGATTCTATGGAGGCTCTTTTGGGAAAACATCCATCAGAAGAAATGATGTCTTATATGTCTGTAGAGAAACATATAACTTCCTGCACTCCTCCTTCTTTTGTGTGGCAGATGTCTGAGGACGAAGTAGTGTCTGTGCAGAACAGTATTTTATATGTTCAGGGCTGTATAGAAAAAGGTGTTGAGGTGGCATATCGTTTATACACAGGAAAGGGACATTCACTTTCAACAGCGGACAGGGCATGGGAAGAAGGAGAATTTGGAAAGTTTTATACATTAAAACAAATGAACATGGTTTTAGAGGCGGGAAAAAGAGGAGAGGTACGAATTGGAGAAGAGGCATTGAAAATAAGTAAAATGGTAAAGGAGTGGACAAAACCACAGAATCATTATGTTTACCGGGACGAGGATGTAAAAAACTGGACCAGAGATGTGATAAAGTGGCTTCAGAAAATTTTATAAAATTCGGACTTTTTGTATGAAAACCGCGCATTTTACATTTATGAAATCTGTAAAAAAATAAAAAAAGAATTTGCAGAATGGATTTCTAACAAAATGAACGAATTATGAAACTTACAGATAAATATTTACATGCTATCATAAGGTTACAATAAAAAATGACAGGTAAATAAAAAACAAAAAGGAGAGAAAAGATTATGAAAGTGAAAAAAGTAATAAGTGCGGCACTGGCAGCAGCAACTGTTTTCGCAACAGGAATTTCCACTCCTGTTATGGCAAAGGCAGAAGATGAAGTAACAACGATCACTTATTGGGGATGGGACACAAACTGGTATGAGCCTATGTTTGCAGCGTTTGAAGAAAGTCACCCTAATATTAAAATTGAAGCGACAAATGTTGCATACAGTGATTACTTCACTAAGATTCAGCAGGCAATTGCTTCAGGATCAGAGCTGCCAACTATGGTACAGCAGAGCTGTACTTTAATTGAAAATTATAAACAGCTTGGAGTATTTGAGGATCTTACACAGGAACCATACAATATTGATCCTGACAGTTTCTTTGATTTTATTAAAGGAAGAGCAATGACAGATGACGGTCAATTAATTGGTGTGGAGCAGTCTGTATCTCCATCAGCTATTGCATATAAGAGAGATCTGGCAAAGGAATATTTCGGAACAGATGATCCGGAGGAACTTGCGGAGATTTTTAAAACAACAGATGATTATATTAAATATGGAAAAGAAGTACAGGAAAAATCAAATGGAGAAACATATCTTTTCCATTCAGCAGGAGCAGTAGCAGAATGGTTATATTTTGCAGATAAGACAAATCTTCAGGACGGAAATACAGTTAATTTTACAGAGAAGATGTCACCGGTTATTAATCTGCTCTGCGACATGAGAGATAATAAAGTGGTGGATACATATGAAAACGGAACACCACAGGCAAACGCAACGTATGCAGATGAAAATCATATTTTCTATCCATGTCCAAACTGGGCAATTACGTATTACATTAAAGCAAATGACGCAGAAGGTTCCGGAAACTGGGGATTAATGATGCCGGCAACTGGCGGATACAGTTGTGGAGGCTGTTCAGTTGGTATTACAAATACGGCTACAGATGAACAGAAGGCGGCCGCCAATGAATTTTTACAGTGGGCATTTTTCTCAAAAGAAGGCGTAGATACTGCGAAAGAAAAAGTAGAGTATTATGTTCCTACAAAAGAGTTTTATGAGGATCCTGCTTATGCAGCGGGAAAAGATGATTTTTTTGCAGGACAGGATATTGGAAGTTTCCTTTACGGGGAAATCGCACAGAGCATAGTTCTTCCAAAAACTTCTGTGTATGATCAGACGGTAATCGATATTCGAGATCTTTTAGCGACGGCGATTATGTCCGACCCTGATATGACAGCTGAAGAAGCAATTGAAAAAGGTCTGGAGGAATGCACGAACAGAATTACAGACGAGGAGATTGAAATCAAATAAAAGTGCTGTGAAAAGGGGAGAAGGTTGTGAAGCCTCTCCCCTTTAACGGTTGTAAGGAGGATTAAAATGAATAACAAAGGGATAAAAAAATACAGTATTTTCTGGCCCGTCATTTTTCTTGCGCCATTTATCATATTCTTTTTTATATTTAACCTGTTTCCTATTTTATATTCTTTTTATCTGAGCTTTACGGAGTGGAGCGGGGTAGGAGAGAAAGTTTTTGTGGGATTAGATAATTATATTCGTATTTTTACAAAAGATGCAACCTTCCTGAAATCGCTGGGCAACACCTTATTTATAATGCTTTTGGGATACCCGATCGCCATATTTCTGGGCTTGCTCATGGCTGCTTTTCTCAGTAATCTTAAAAAATTCAGGAATTTTTTCCAGACCATTAATTTTCTTCCCTATATTACAACACCTGTTGCTATCGGATTGATTTTTACGTTTTTATTTGACTGGAACACAGGAATTATTAACAGAATTATTGAATTTTTCGGAGGAGAAGGAATCAACTGGCTTGGAAATGCAAAATATGCGCCTGTTGTAATTGGATTTATGATCATATGGAAATGTACAGGATATTATATGGCAATGTATCTGGCTGGGATCACATCGATTTCGAGTGATATTTATGAAGCTGCAAAGGTCGATGGGGCGGGTACAGTTACTACATTTTTCAAAATCACAATGCCGCTTTTGAAACCAATTACTGTTTTTGTTGCAATTACAAGTCTGATTGCAGGATTGCAGCTTTTTGATGAACCGAATCTTATGTTTAATGTTACAACGACCAGTATTATTGGAGGACCGGATCGTTCCTGTCTGACGATGGTGTGGAATTTCTATGATGTGGCATTTGGTTCAACTGCAAGATTGGGATATGGCTCGGCAGTATCCAGTACACTCTTTATTATCATTGTAATTTGTGCATTTATCGGTATGAGACTAATGGATGGAAAGGAGAGCAAATAATAATGAAAAAAACATCTAAAGTATTATCATATGTACTTTTGTGGGCGGTTTCTCTTGTTTCGCTTTTTCCCTTTTATTTAATGCTTACAATGTCTACATATAAAACAGAAGAAATTTTTAAAGGAATGCCGCTTCTCCCGTCCGGGTATCTCATGGAAAATTTGAAAACAGTATTTCAGTCTAATTTTATTCAGACATATATAAATAGTTTGTTTATTTCCATACTTTCCATGATTATATGTGTTTGCGTAAGTGCTATGGTAGGATATGCTATGACTGTATATCAGTTTCGCTTTAAGAAAATTTTAAAGACATTTATCCTGCTTACAATGATGGTCCCAACACAGATTGGTATTATCGGATATATGATTGAAATGCGTACATTTCATATGACGGGAACTTTGTGGCCAATGGTTTTTATATGGTGTGCCAATGGTTTTGGAGCGTTTTGGATGATACAGTTTATCGGCGGCGCTCTGCCCGTAGAAATTGTAGAAAGTGCCAGAATTGATGGAGCAGGTGAATTAAGGATTTTTTCACAGATGGTTTTGCCATGTATCAAGCCGGGGATTTTGACTTTATGTCTTTTAATCTTTTTATGGTCGTGGAACAGTTATTTAGTACCTCTTGTTTTTGTGAATAACGAAGCGCTTAATACAATTCCTATTTTTATAAAGAGTCTTGCGAATGCTTATCGGACGGATTATGGCGCTCAGCTTACAGGTCTTGTGTTTGCTACAATTCCACTTCTTGCAATGTTCATTGCAGGATCTAAGAATTTTATCAGCGGACTTACTGCAGGAGCAGTAAAAGGGTGATATGTTAGAAAACCTGGTAGTAATAAAATGTTTATACATGTTATAATGAAAATGTTACCGTTGACATATAAGGCAGGCAGGAGAAAGTTATGGGTAAGATTCAGATATACATTGTAGATGATGAATGGATGGCAGTTGAATATTTAAAGGCACTTCTGAAAGAGGCTTCTCCTACATATGAAGTTGTGGGAGAAGCATTTCATGGCTATGTGGCGTACGAAGAAATTTTGAAGCTCAGACCGGATATTGTGTTTGTTGATATTCAGATGCCGGGTATGACAGGGATAGAACTGGCAGAGAAAATTGTCGGAAGTGAATGCAATCCGTCTGTTATTTTTCTTACATCATATCGAGATTTTGATTTTGTAAAAAAAGGAATGGATTTGGGGATTGCTTCTTATTTGTTGAAAAATGAACTGACAACAGAGCTGCTGAAAAAAGAAATCAGTAAAATTATGAAGGATACAGAGGTTGAGAGAAGAAAAACATATATGTATACTTCCTATAATCTGAAAAATTTTCTTTTTTCAGGCGGGGAACCGTTAGATATGAATAAGGATAAAACGTCTCTGGAACGATATGCGGTAATTTTGTTTGTTGCAGACAGACCTGTATATCTGGACGGACGAAAGTCGGACAATATCCAGACAGATGTGATGGAAATGGAGGATATGGAATATCCCAAGGGATTAAGGTGCAGACATATTATACAAATAGAAAATGGAAAGTGGTGTGCTGTGTTTTATATAGCATCTACAGTTTCAGACAGTGAAAATATTCTTGTAGAATCAGGAAAAAGGATTCAGGATATGTTTGAAAAAAATGGTGTATTTGTATCGTTTTTCTTTGATACATCTGTAAAAAACATACTGTGTATTCCCGCTCAGTTTCAAAAGATGAATGCTTTAAGTGAACAAATATTTTTTTACGGGAAGAAAAGCTGCATCAATATGCGGAATGTAGAAGTGAAAGAAAAAGAAGACGTATCTGCTCAAATCGCAGCATTATCGTATGCTCTTGATGAAGAAGATAAAAATGCGGTATGTTATCTGGCTGAAAATCTGTTGGATTTGCTCGCAGGAAATAAAAATTTGCCGGAATATAGAAGAATCATCGTTGAAGTATCTGCGCTATTGAAACGATATTGTCAGAGAAAAAAAGTAGAAATTCCGGATATTATGGAGAAAACAATATTTGAAACGCATTACGAGGTAAAAAAATGGATTATACAGTGTATTGTGCAGATTTTTAATCAGTTAAATGCACAGAGAGAGCATCAGTTTTCGCCGGCAGTTGGGCTTGCAACAGAGTATATTGTGAAAAATTATCAAAACAATATATCTGTACAGGATATTGCACAGGCAGCGGGAATATCAGCGGGACATTTAAGAAAATGCTTTAAAAATGAAATGGATTTAACAGTGGTGGATTATCTCACGGAATACAGAATAAAAAAAGCGAAAGTACTTATGGAAAAAAGAGAGTATAAAATTTCTGAAATTTATGAAAAGGTTGGATTTACTTCCAGCCAGTATTTTAGTTATGTATTTAAAAAGACAGAAGGGAAAACGCCAAGTGAATATATGAAATCCATATAGGAGAAAGATTAAAATGAAAAAATCTATCCGAAGCAAAATTATGTTATGCGTAATGTTTGTCGTAGGCATTGCTTTTCTTGCCAGCGCAATAGGAGGAACGGAGTATTTTCTAAAAGTTCTGGAAGAGCATATTGTGCTTGAAGAAGAACAGAAACAGGAACAGGTAGCAAAACAGATTGCATATATTCAGGATAATATCATGTCTCTTGCCAGGCAGATTGTAGTAGATGATGAAATTCAGAGTTGTATGGAGACGCAAAAGGACGAGGAAATTATTGACCGTTTGTTAAAAGCATCAAGAATAAAAGAAACGTTACGAAGATATATTAATCAACAATCTTTTATACATGGGGTGACCATTCTTTTAGAAAATGGTGTGAGTTTTTCAAGTAATAATACGGAAGATGCAGGATTGTTTGTACAGGAGAAATGGTATCAAAAGTTTCGGGAAAATGGAAGAAAAAAAGGATTTTCAGATACGCATATGTATACAGTGGAACAGGGACCGACTAAGGTTGAAGTCATAAGCTATGTTATGGAATTTAAAAGTCTGAATCATAAACAGGAAACGACAGGAGAAATTATGGTTCATATCAGTTGTCCTTATTTAAAGAAATATATTCAGATGGACAGCATTTTATTGAATGGATACGCTATGTACGATGCCTATGGAAATGCAATATCTGAAAGTGGAAATATTTCTGTGCCATATGCAAAAATAAAAGAACTTCCAGCTGGCAGAAGTTTGTCAGACAGTGGAGATACGCTGCTGATCCATCGAAATATGAAAGATAATTGGGTATTGGTTTCGGAGGTTTCAAAACAGTTGCTTATCAATCAATTAAGGTTTGTAAAAGTATTTTTTGTGAGTGTCTTTGGAGGTGCTGCGACAGTTCTTATCTGTATTTTATTTATTATTATAAAAAATATTACAAAGCCTATTGAGCAACTGCACAAAGCGGCACTTTTGGTTGGAGAGGGGAATTTTGATGTTTCAGTAGATATTCAGACAAATGATGAGCTTTCTATATTGGGCGATTCATTTAATACAATGATTGCGGATATTCAGAAGATGTTACAGGAATCAGTGGAGTATGAGAAGACGACAAAGGAAATAGAGATTAATCGACTGATGCTTCAGATTAATCCGCATTTTATTTATAATACATTAAATTCTATTGTATATATGGCTAGAATTGGAGGGAATGAGAATATTGTCCGTTTTTCCAATGCATTTATCGCTCTTTTGCAGGACACGCTTCGCGTGAAAAAAGATTCTATTTTTACAACTATGGAACAGGAATTAAAAAATATTAAAAATTATCTTGTTCTTCAAACATACAGGTATCCAAATCGTTTTGAGGTTTTTTATGAGATTGATGAAAACGTACTTGATACACAGATCCCAAATGTGTTTCTTCAGCCCATTGTAGAAAATGCAGTGTTTCATGGTCTTGCGGCAAAAATGGATAAAGGGCATCTTTGGATACGGGTATGCAGAAATATGCAAAATGTGGAAATTACAATCGAAGATGATGGAGTTGGAATGTCTGTGGAGACTTTAGAGGAAATTATGCGTGCCGAAGATCCTGTAAAAGGTGAAATGCGTACGATTGGAGTTGGAAATGTAATACAGAGAATTCGTCATATTTATGGAGATGAATACAGATTAGATATAGAAAGTGCTCCGGGAAAAGGAACAAAAGTGAATATTATAATTCCGTATAAAAAATCCAAAGAGGAGGAAGGAAAGTAATGAAATATATGTTTTGTGTGGAAGAATTGATGAAGAAATATAAAATAGAACAGGAGGGGGATTATGAGTAAATTAAAAGGCAGTTTCACCCTGCCGGGAGAAGCAGGGTACGAGGAACTTACATTAAAAATGGCAGAGAAATGGGGAGCAGATGTAATCCGAGACAGCGATGGAACGGCTCTTTCTCCTGAAATCTTAAATTCCGGTTATGGGATTTATTCCACTATCTGCATTATAAGAAATCATAATAAGTGGGCAAAAGAACATCCAGAGCAGCTTCAGCAGACTTTTTTAATGACGTCTCCTGTTGTGGCGAAAGAGTGTGAGCTGGAAATTGAAATTATGAAAGAGTTTTTCAGGGAGCAGTTTTCTGTAAATCATACAGAGACAGCAATGAAATACTGGCAGGTTTACGACAGAACAGTAAACGAGGAGGTTTCGAAAGAAAAATGGCAGTTTGATTCGGAAAAGGAGACAGTTGTCATAAAAGAGACAATTCCTTTTCATACATACACAGTGAGTTTTCTTGCCTATCGCATATGGGAAGAAATCTCCATGTATAATCACACAACGAATCACTGGGATAAAGAACATCTGATGCAGATAGACCCGCGTTATCCGGAAACAAGAGAATATATGAAAAACTGGCTGGAAAACTGGTGTGAAACGCATCCAGATACTACAGTTGTTCGTTTTACTTCTCTTTTTTATAATTTTGTGTGGATATGGGGAGCAGATGAGAGGAACAGGAATCTTTTTACAGACTGGGGCTCTTATGATTTTACAGTAAGCGATAAAGCCCTGGACGATTTTGAAAAAGAATATGGATACGCCATAATGGCAGAAGATTTTGTAAACAAAGGTCTTCGCCATGTGACCCATATGCCGGCAGATAAAAGAAAAAGAGACTGGATGGATTTCATAAACCGTTTTGTAACGGAGGTTGGAAAGGAGCTTGTAGATATTGTCCATAAATATGGAAAAAAAGCGTATGTATTTTATGATGACAGCTGGGTTGGGCTGGAGCCTTATGGAGAACGGTTTCAGGGGTTTGGATTTGACGGACTGATCAAATGTATTTTTTCCGGATATGAGGCAAGACTCTGCGCCGGAGTTCCGATAGAAACTCATGAGATCCGTCTTCATCCGTATCTGTTTCCCGTAGGGCTTGGAGGGACTCCCACATTTATGGAGGGAGGAAATCCCACACTTGATGCGAAAGAATACTGGAATCATGCGCGCCGAGCCCTTTTACGTGCGCCAATTCAGAGAATTGGTCTGGGAGGATACCTGCATCTCACAGAAGATTTTCCGGATTTTCAGGACTACATTGAGCAGATTTCCGATGAATTTCGAATGATTGAGAAATACCATGAAGCAGGAAAGCCGTATACGATAAAACCGAAGGCAGCGGTTTTGCATTATTGGGGAAAACTTCGTTCCTGGACGCTTTCCGGTCATTTTCATGAGACGTATATGCATGATTTGATTCATGTGAACGAAGCACTTTCCGGTTTGCCGGTAGATGTGGATTTCATTAATTTCGAGGACATAAAAGCAGGAACGCTGGAGAAGTATGACATTGTGATCAATGCAGGAAGAGCAGGGGACGCCTGGAGCGGAGGAGATGCGTGGAAAGAGGAAGAAGTTGTATCCCGCCTTTATCAATGGGTATATGAAGGCGGTACCTTTATTGGAATCAATCAGCCGTCTGCAGTGGAAGGTTTTGACAGCTTTTACCGCATGGCTCCTGTTCTTGGAGTAGATGAAGATACCGGAGCAAGAGTGTGCCACGGAAAATGGGAATTTACTCCTGAGACAGTGGCAGGTTTGATACCGGAAGGGGCATTTGTACCAGAAAAAGAAAAACGTTTTCTCACAGACGGACAGGCAAAAGTTCTTATTTCTCATAATGGAAATCCGGATTTTACCATTCATAATTTCGGAAAAGGCTTCGGAGTTTATATGAGTGGTTTTGCCTTTACTCCGGAAAATACAAGAATGCTTTTAAATCTGATGCTTTATACAGCGGACAGAGAATGCGAAGAGATTTATCTTACAGATAATGTTTATACAGAATGTGCTTATTATCCGGGAGCAGAGAAGCTGGTGGTAATCAATAATTCAGATAAATGCCAGACTGCAAATGTAAAAACGGAGAAGGGAATAAAAACGTTTGAGCTTATTCCCTATGAGCAGCAGGTTATGGATTTGTAAGGAGGATTTGATAATGTCACATATTTATGTAGCAAGCGATAAAAGATACGACAAAATGGTATATAACCGCGTAGGAAAAAGCGGTCTGAAATTCCCTGCAGTTTCTTTAGGCTTCTGGCATAATTTTGGGAGCAACGGAAATTATGACAATATGAAAGCTCTTTGCAGAACTGCTTTTGATGCGGGGATTACGCAGTTTGATCTGGCAAATAATTATGGTCCTGTATACGGAAGCGCAGAGGAAAATGCGGGAAAGATTTTGCGGGAAGATTTCAGGCCATACAGAGATGAGCTCGTCATCACGACAAAAGCAGGATACGATATGTGGCAGGGACCTTACGGGAACTGGGGAAGCAAGAAATATCTTGTGGCAAGCCTTGACCAGAGCTTAAAGCGACTGGGGCTTGAGTATGTGGATATTTTCTATCATCATCGCATGGATCCGGAGACACCCCTTGAGGAGACAATGGAAGCCCTTGCTTCTATTGTAAAGAGCGGAAAAGCTCTGTATGCAGGAATTTCCAATTATAATCAGGAATATACAGAAAAAGCAGCGGCGATCATGAGGGAACTTCACTGTCCTCTTATTGTGAATCAGAGAAGATATTCTATATTTGACCGAACCATTGAAGAAGACGGCGTAAAGAAGTGCTGCAAAAAGGAGGGACTTGGTATCATCGCCTTCAGCCCTCTGGCACAGGGACTTCTTACAGATAAATACCTTCATGGAATTCCAAAAGACAGCCGGATTGCGACAGACCATCGTTTTCTGAAAGAAGATGCTCTGACAAAGGAACGGATTCATCAGATTGAGCAGTTAAATGAAATTGCAGGAAGAAGAGGGCAGAGCCTTGCGCAGATGGCTCTTTCCTGGATTTTGAAAGATGATGAAGTATGCTCTGTGCTGATCGGAGCTTCCAAACCGGAGCAGATACTGGAGAATGTGTCGATTGTGGAGAAAACAGACTTTACATCAGAGGAATTAAGTGATATAAATGAAATTTGTAAGAACTGATTTTTAATCTGTTTTGACTACAAGGAAGAGAGGACACAAAATAATGAACGTGGAAAAATACAGGGATTATCTTTTTGATACCTGCCGCCGGATTTTTGCAGTGGACAGCCCAAGCGGCTACACAGCAGAGGTAATGAAGCTGATAGGCGAAATGGCGGAAGAAATGGGATATGCTTTTGAAACAACGAGAAAAGGCTGCGGTGTGATCACCATACCGGGACACAGTGAAGAAAAGACAGTGGGACTTTCTGCTCATGTGGATACGCTGGGACTGATGGTCCGTTCCATTACTTCAGACGGACAGCTGAAATTTACGCCTGTAGGAGGACCGCTCCTTCCCACTCTGGACGGAGAATACTGTACAATACGCACACGCTGCGGCAAGACTTATACAGGTACGATTTTAAGCCTGAGCCCTGCTGCCCATGTTTTTGCAGACAGTAAAAGCAGAGAGAGGGACGCCGACAATATGGCAGTCCGCATTGACGAGAAAGTAAAAAATGCAGAAGAGGTAAGAGCACTTGGCATTGAGACAGGGGATTATATCTGTATTGATACAAAGACGACGATCACCCCGTCCGGATTTTTAAAATCCAGATTTATTGACGATAAGGGAAGCGTTGCCTGTCTTATGACAATTTTAAAAATCATGAAGGAAGAAAAGCTGGTTCCTGCATATAAAACAAAATTCTTTATTTCTGCTTATGAGGAAGTCGGACATGGAGCTTCTTATATTCCAGAGGATATTTCTGAATTGATTTCTGTGGATATGGGCTGCATCGGAGACGATTTAAACTGTACAGAATACGATGTTTCCATCTGTGCAAAAGACTCAGGCGGACCATATGATTATGAACTGACAAGCCGTCTGATCCAGCTTGCAAAAGATAACGGACTTTCTTATGCGGTAGATATTTATCCGTTCTATGGCTCTGACGTAGGAGCTGCAAGAGCAGCGGGAAATGATATTAAAGGCGGGCTGATCGGTCCTGGTGTCCATGCTTCTCATGGAATGGAGCGCACACATTGGGAAGGAATGGAAAATACAATCCGTCTTGCCATGCTTTACATGGGCTGCTGAAATTTACAGGAATAAGGTTTCCTGTTCTGCAAAGTAAAACGCTGCCGGTTTCCGAAAGGAAATGCGGCAGCGTTTTTGCATATGAGATTCTGTTTCTTACGCTTTGGCAGCGCCTTTTTTAAACAGCATATTTCCGTATCTGGAAAGCGCGTTTAATACGATCATTCCAAGAACAGCGCAGGAGATAATTTCTCCGGCTCCTACTGTTACCATCATAAAAGGAATGGGAAGGTTAATTCCATATCCATAATGAAGGACAAAAGGAACAATCACTGTGTTTGCCACAATAGGGGGAACAGGAGCAAGCCATTTGTTGCTGCGAAGCTTATAAGTAAAGACTGCGCCGATTAAAGTGGCAATGCTTCCGAAGATAATATCTACCGGGATTCCTCCTCCGAGAATGTTGGAGATGAGGCAGCCGACAAACAGACCTGGGATTGCGGCTGGTGTGAAGTACGGCAGAATGGTGAGCGCTTCTGAGAAACGAATCTGTACTTCTCCGAAACTTAATGGTGCAAATAATAGTGTGATCACTACGTAAATCGCACCGATTGCTGCTGCCTGTACAAGAAACAGGGTACTTTTGTTTTTCATATTTACTTGTCTCCTTTAGTTTTGTTTTACGAGTGGAAGGTCACGAACACTCGGCACATTTATAGGCGGTGACCGCCTTGCAAGCCCCTTGGACCTTGGTTTTGCATGAACACACAAAGCAGGATTCCGGCGGACGCCTGCGTGTGCGGGCTTTGCAACGAATATGAGTATAGCATGGAAGTATATAAAAATCAAGGTCTGTGGGAAATTGTTTATAAAAGCGCAAAAAGTGCCCAGGTGAAACAAAAGTTGCGAAAAATTGTTTATAAAAGCACAAAAAGCGCCCAGGTGAAACAAAAGTTGCGAAAAATTGTTTATAAAATAAAAAAAAGGTCTTAAAAAACAAAATACTCCTGAATAATGTTTTCAATAGCTTGTGATGTAAGAGGCTGTTCTTTTGTTTCGTAGGTGGTAATTAAGTTGATAGTGGGAATGATTCCGCTTTGGCAGTAGAGGTTTAATTTCTGAAAGGTCTGTTGTGCGTAAGAAGGAGAATCCATGAGTCCGAAGTGCTCCCAGTAGAAATAATTTCCTGATTTTGGATGACGTATAGTAAAATCAGGGTAAAAAGTGGCATCTTTAAGCTTCAGAGCGCATTCGTAGCGGAAAGGAATTTTGTGCATAAACAAAGCCTGATCTATCAATGCTTCGGATTTTGAACGAACCATATGCCCGGAAGGGCAGTAATGACGGAGATTTTCCTGGTGACGGGGATTTTTTTCATAAGATTCTTTGCTCCATTCTTCTAAATCTTCAGAAACAGATGGGAAAGACATGGCAATCACTTTTTGATAATAAGATTGAGAAAGTAACTGTTCCACTTTGGAAGATTCTGATTTATAACAATTCAGAAATGCGTTCACAGCCTGTAATTCTTTTTGGAAATCTTCAAGAGAAGCAGAAAGTAATTTTTTTTCTCCAAGTTCCTTTATGAATGCAAAGTCTTTTTTGGAAATGTAGGTACGCGCTCCATTCAGAGAATGGAGATAAGTGACATATTTTCCGTTTTTGGCACAAATAAGCTCTCCGGCAGGATAAGAATCCAGGCGGCGTTTTAAATTTTGGATTTCTTTCAATAAATATTTTTTACGTTTAAGTAAATTGTGATATAACAATAGAATTCCTCCTGAAAACAATGAAATGCAAAGTGAGTAAATAAGTGATGTAAGAGGTAAAAGATAAAACAAGAAGTGAACTTTGATAAGAGATAATTCTATAGTAGCATATAAAAATTTTAAAAACAAGCAGTGTGCACATTTTATTTTGCCGGTAAAGCAGGGAGCGCCGTATCTGTAATTTCTTCAGCGCTCCCACAGAGATAAGCGCTCCTGGAAATGCGCAGGAACTCCGGGTGGTTATCGCTTATGCACTGATTAGAAGAAAGTGAAAGCAAGTTATGAATTTTCCGTACCCTCCCGTTCCATCTCCTCCATGATCGTCTTGTTTACATCATCTTCATAAATCCGCATCTGCACCTGCATAGGCGTAGGGTCATCTGTGAGCTTTCTCTTTCCAAAATGATTAAAGAAAAACAGTACGCCAAGTCCGATTCCAACAGAATAAGAAATCTCCAGAATGGTAAATCCACTGGAAACATTTCCTGTAACAAGAGTGTAAATCTGGGAAAAAAGACCTCCCACATCTACGTCATTGTTAAAAGTCATAATAGAAAAAGCAGCACCGAAAAAAGTGGCAAGGCAGACAAAAATTACTTTCAGCCATCTTAAGAGAAGCCCGTGGACAGGCTCATTCTGATAGGTGATAATAAAAGTCGGCTCTCCGATATGGGAGATAGTAAGATCCGGTTCTTTTTGCTGAATCTGCCGGATCAGTTCCATAGAAGAAACAACGTAGCGTCCTGGCTTGTGCGGCTCCAGATTTAAAACAGGAAGCACTCTGAGACGGTTCAGGATCTTGGGATTGCTGCAGGAAAGCTTTGCAATGTCCTGCAGGTAAATGTGGGGGTGCCGCACTTCTACATTCTGTTCCAGCATCAGATACAAAGTATCGCTCAATACATACACCTCGCTTTATGCTCAGTCTTTCATCTTTGGCTTAAAGATAAGGCTGGCAAGATAAGAAAAAATCAGGGCAGCAGATACTCCGGCGGCGCAGGCAGTAAAACCGCCTGTAAAAAGTCCTAAAAGTCCGTCCTTATCAATGGCTTTTTTCATGCCTTCCCAGAGGATATTTCCAAATCCAAGAAGAGGGACGGAAGCACCTGCTCCGGCAAAATCCACAAAAGGTCCGTAAATCCCCACTGCGCTTAAAACTGCGCCGCCGCACACAAGAAGCACCATGACGCGGCCGGGAAGAAGCTTTGTTTTATCAAGCAGAATCTGGACGAGGGCGCAGATAAGGCCGCCCACCCAGAAAGCATTTATATAATCCATAATTACCTCCGTATTTATACAGGAATGTGTTCAATGATAACAGCGTGTGCAATTCCGGGAATGGAAACGCCTTCATTAAAGCTGACTTTTGAAAGGAGCGCGCCTGTGGGAACAAAAAGAATGCGCTTCCATTCTCCGGCTGCAATTTTAGGAAGAATATAGGCGGTGAGCACAGAGGCGGCACAGCCGCAGCCGCTTCCGCCGGAATGGGTATCCTGCGTTTCATTATCATAAATTAACAGGCCGCAGTCCTGATGCTGTGCCTGAATATCTACATTTTTTTCCGAGAGAAGGTCAAAAAGGATTTTCTGTCCTACCATTCCAAGATCACCGGTAAAGATACAGTCATAATCGGAAGGATTTCGACCAAAATCATAAAGATGCTGCCAGATGGTGTCGCAGGCGGCAGGCGCCATACAGCCGCCCATATTCAGGGAATCTTTAAACCCAAAATCAATGAGACGTCCTGTGGTCAGCCCTGTGAGGGCTGCAAAACCTTTTGGGGAAGCAAGGGGCGTATATTTTTTCTGCTGCTCTTTAGAAGGAGGGCAGGTGCTTAAGATACAGGCGCCGCTTCCCGTAACTGTCCATGTGGCAGATAAGGGACGCTGGTTCCCATAGCCCAGGGGAAAGCGAAATTCTTTTTCCGCACTTGCAAAGTGACTGGAGGTTGCGCAGAGAACGGGTTCGCCGTACCCGGCAGATACAGACATGGAACCAAGGGAGAGGGATTCTCCCATCGTGGAGCAGGCGCCGTACAATCCGTAAAAGGGAATGCCAAGTCCTGCGATCCCAAAGGAAGAGGCAGTTGTCTGGGCAAGAAGATCGCCTGCAAAGGCAAGGCGGATTTCCTCCGGCTTATATCCGGCTTTCCCGGCCGCAAGAACAGCGGCTTCTCTTTGCATGGCACTTTCTGCAGCCTCCCATGTATCACTTCCGAACATGGGCTCTTCACATACCAGATCAAACAGGTCTCCAAGAGGACCTTCTCCTTCTTTTTTTCCTACAACAGAAGCACAGCTCTGAATAAATACAGGGCGGGATAAAGAAATACTGGAAAGTCCGGTTGTCTGGTTTTCGTTCATGAGATCACCTCCATTATTTTTAAGATATAGTAAAAGATACCCAGGATCCAGGAGCTTAAAATCCCATATAAAATGACCGGCCCTGCGATGGTAAAGATTTTGCAGCCAATGCCGAATACCTGGCCTTCTGCCTGGAATTCAATGGCGGAAGAGGCGACAGAATTGGCAAAACCGGTAATGGGAACAAGTCCGCCTGCGCCTCCAAATTTGCCGATTTTGGAGTAAAGATTAAAACCTGTAAGAAGAACGCTTAAAAAAATCAGAATAACGGAGCACCAGGTTCCGGCGGCTTCCTTATCTGCGCCCATAGATTTTGCAGTGTTTAAAATAAACTGTCCCAGAGTGCAGATGATTCCTCCGGTGAGAAAGGCTTTTCCCATATTTAAAGGGAGACTGTGGGCAGGCGTTACCTTTTTTACATATGATTCGTATTTTTTTTGTTTCTGTTTTTGCTGCTGGGAGATTGTGTCCGGCATAAAAACACCGTCCTTTCTGAATGAATTTTTATTTTTGCCATCCCTGGAAATAATAGAGCAGAGAGCCGGAGATTTTGCCAAGAGCTACAAAGAAAATAACTTTTGGAAGACCTTCCGTGAACTTAATGCGCCTTGTAAAAATGGGAAATACGTCCGCCATTTCTGCCAGAGCCATAATCCAGCCGCCGAGAAAAATACCGGAAAACAGTCCGTAAAGCAGAAGAAAAGGCCGCCCCAGAGGGATTGGAATATGAAAGAGCAGCATAAGAGTTCCGAATAAAGTCCCCAGAAGGGTGAAATCTTCATAAAGCATAATGTGTTTCCCGGTGCGGGTAATCCCTGCGTATCTTGGTACAATAGAAAGACCTATGAGAAGTCCTACAATGCCTCCTGCAATGATCACTCCGGAACAGAAGCCAATGAATGCAAGAAAAATCTGCTGCAGCATAGATTCACCTCCGATTTCTGTTTAGTATGAGGAAAATCATAAAAAATATGTGCCAATTCTTAATAAAAAATGAAAAACTGTACAAGTGGGGAACCACATAGTATAATAGAATAGACTGCAGGGAAAAGTGCAGATTTTGACAGGAAAAAGGAGGGCTTGTGATATGCAGAACGCATTTTCACGAATGGAAATACTGCTGGGGGAAGAGGGAAGTACAAAACTTGCAAAAGCCAGAATTATGGTGTTTGGCCTTGGCGGCGTTGGCTCTTACGTGGCAGAAGCGCTGGCGAGATGCGGCGTGGGAAGTCTGACTCTTGTTGACCACGATACCGTGTCTGTTACAAATATTAACAGACAGCTTTATGCACTTCGTTCTACAGTAGGACACAGTAAGGTACAGGTGGCAAAAGAAAGAATCCGGGATATAGATGAAAATATCCTGGTTCATACATACGAGACTTTTTATAATGAGGATACGGCGGATATGTTTGATTTCCGCGGCGTGGATTATATTGTAGATGCCATTGATACTGTTACCTCAAAGCTTCTTATTATCCAGAAGGCAAAAGAATGCGGTGTTCCTGTGATTTCCTGTATGGGTACGGGCAATAAAATGGATCCTTCCAGGTTTGAAATCACAGATATTTCAAAAACAAGTGTATGCCCCCTTGCAAAGGTTATGAGAACAGAACTCAGAAAGCGCGGGATACGCAAGGTAAAGGTTCTTTATTCAAAGGAAAAACCCATAAAGGCAGTTCAGGATAACGGAGAGAGAAAGGGGAATACAGACCGGCCGGTTCCGGGAAGCATTGCGTTTGTTCCAAGCGTAGCGGGACTTCTTATCGCAGGAGAAGTTGTGCGTGATATTCTGGGAGACGGAAAAAAGAAATAAGGTTTGAAATGGCAGCAGAGAATAAGAAAAAGGAGTTATAGCATTGAAAATAAAAGAAAGATTTTGTAATTTACTGGGAGAAGAGAATGTACTCACAGATGAGCTCATGAGCAGTCATACTACATTTCGTATCGGCGGAGCGGCAGATTATTTTCTTCTTCCAACAGAAGGAACGCAGATAAAGGGAATCTTTGAAATCTGCAGAGAAGAGGGAATTCCCTGTTTTATACTGGGAAACGGAAGCAATCTTCTCGTAAGCGACAAAGGGTACAGAGGTGCGGTCATTCAGATGTACCGCAATATGAATAAAATCGAGACAGAAGGAACTGTGATCCGGGCGCAGGCAGGAGCGCTTCTTTCTGCTGTTGCCGCAGAAGCAAAGAATCATTCGCTTACAGGCTTTGAGTTTGCAGGAGGGATTCCGGGAACTCTCGGCGGCGCTGTGACCATGAATGCAGGCGCTTACGGCGGAGAGATGAAAGACGTATTAAAAACGGTTACGGTTGCGGATAGGGAAGGAGATATTATAAAGCTCTCAGCAGACGAGCTGAATCTTGGATACCGCACAAGCATTGTAAAAACAGCAGATTACCTTGTTCTGGAAGCGGAGATTTCCCTGAAAGAGGGAAATCCGGAAGAAATTAAAGAACTTATGCGAGATCTGACGGAGAGAAGGACTTCCAAGCAGCCTCTGGAATTTCCAAGTGCAGGAAGTACATTTAAGCGTCCGGAGGGATATTTTGCAGGAAAGCTTATTATGGATTCCGGACTTCGCGGATACCGTGTGGGCGGAGCGCAGGTGTCAGAAAAACACTGCGGTTTTGTGATCAATGCAGGAGGAGCGACCGCGGCAGATGTAAGAGCGCTCATTCAGGACGTGCAGAATACAGTTTATGAAAAATTTGGAGTGATGCTGGAGCCGGAGGTCCGTTTCCTGGGCGATTTTTCATAACAGAGGAAAAGAGAGGGAAGAGTCATGCGTTTTGTAATTGTGACAGGAGTATCGGGAGCCGGAAAATCAACTGCGCTTAAGATGCTGGAAGATGCCAGGTACTTTTGTGTAGATAACCTGCCTATTCAGCTTCTGGAAAAGTTTGCCTCACTTCTTCCGGAAATACACGGGGAGGACGTTCAGAATGTGGCGCTTGGGATAGATGCCAGAAGCGGAAGAGCGCTTGATGAGCTGGAGGTTGTTCTTGACAGAATGAAGGAAGCCGGTTATGAATTTGAGATTCTTTTTCTGGACGCAGAAGACAATGTACTTGTGAAACGATATAAAGAAACAAGAAGAAGCCACCCCCTTGCGATGACAGGAAGAGTGGATGAGGGAATCCGCATTGAGCGTGAAAAAATGCACTTTTTAAAGGAGAGGGCAGACTATATCATCGATACAAGTTATCTTCTTACAAGAGAACTGAAACAGGAAGTGGAGAAGATTTTTGTAGACAATCAGGAATTTTGCAACCTGATGGTTTCTGTTCTGTCTTTTGGATTTAAGTACGGGATTCCTGCAGATGCAGATCTTGTATTTGATGTGCGTTTTCTTCCGAATCCATATTATGTAGACGAGCTTCGACCGCTTACCGGTATGGAGGACAGCGTATTTGAATATGTGATGAACAGCAGCGCAGCACAGGAATTTGCAGACAGGCTGGAAGATATGGTGCGTTTTCTGATTCCTCACTATGTGAAAGAAGGAAAGACGAATCTTGTGATAGCAATCGGCTGTACTGGTGGAAAGCACCGTTCTGTCACTCTTGCAAGAGAACTGTACGAAAGACTTTTGAAAAGCGGACAGTACGGATTCCGTCTTGAGCACCGTGATATTGAGAAGGACAGAATGCTGAAAAAATAGAAGAAATGAGGTTGGAACATGTCTTTTTCAGGAATGGTAAAGGAAGAGCTTTCCAGACAGATCAATACGGCGAGACACTGCCGCATAGCAGAGCTTGCCGCCATTTTATGCGTCTGCGGCAGTCTGGAATACCAGAAAGACGGGAATAAAGTTCTGCGGGTTCATACAGAAAATGAACTGGTTGCAAGAAAATACTTTACATTATTAAAAAAAACATTTAATATAGAGACAGCAGTATTTCTTCACGAGGGTACACATTTAAAAAGAGGTCGTGTGTATGTGGTGGAGATTACAAGGCAGCAGCAGGTGGAAGAAGTGATGCAGGCAGCCAAGCTGTTGGCTGTATCAGGGAACCTGAACATACAGGATAATTCCCTTACGCTTCAACAGAGCTGCTGTAAACGGGCGTTTGTCCGCGGAGCGTTTCTTTCATCGGGGTCTATCAGTGACCCAAGAAAAGGGTATCATTTTGAGATCGTATGTACAGATGAAAGGAAGGCGCAGTTATTACAGGAGATTATCCGCAGCTTTCATATTGATGCAAAGACTGTTCTGCGTAAGAAATCATATGTGGTCTATGTGAAAGAAGGAGCGCAGATTGTGGATATGCTGGCAATCATGGAGGCGAACGTGGCTCTTATGGATCTGGAGAATATTCGGATTCTGAAAGAAATGCGTAATTCTGTGAACCGGAAGGTAAACTGTGAAACTGCGAATATTAATAAGACGGTAAATGCAGCAGTAAAGCAGATTGAAGACATCAAGCTGATAGAAGAGGTTATGGGCTTTGAACGCCTGAATGAAGGTCTTGCGCAGACTGCCAGACTGAGACTGCAGTACCCGGAAGCTACATTAAGAGAATTAGGATTAATGTTAAGCCCGCAGGTAGGAAAATCAGGGGTAAATCACAGATTGAGAAAATTAAGTGTACTGGCTGATGAACTGCGGGAAAACAAGGAGGAGTTATTATGATCAAAAAACCAATAACAGTAAATCTTTCCACTGGGCTTGAGGCGCGTCCTGTGGCACAGCTGGTTCAGGTTGCAAGCCAGTTTAACAGTGAAATTTATGTTGAAGTAGGCGAAAAAAAGGTAAATGCCAAGAGTATTATGGGAATGATGACACTGGGATTGGATGCCGGAGAGGAAATTACACTTCTTACAAATGGTGAAGATGAAGAGGCGGCAATGAACAGTATTGAGAGATATTTAAGTGAACAGTAGTCAGAAAAAATAACAGGCTGTGTTATTGATACAAATGCGAATGAAAAAGAAGACCGGTTTTCATTCGCATTTCTTTTGTTTATTTTTTTGTGCGGGCTGCATATTTGCTAAAAAGAAACGGATAGGCAGCAAGGATCCAGAATACTGCAAGGAAATAACGCAGGAAGCTTGCAGGAAGGGAAGTTCCGATAAGTGGTTTGATTCCTTCCAGAATGATAAGCGCACCGATAAGACCAAATATAAGGCGCAGGATTTTCTGTTTCGTATTTCGGGGATGCGCAAATCGTATAAAGTGCTGTTCCAGGTAATACCCGAGAGCAAAAGCAGCGCCTGCGCCTCCTGCCTTCAGACAGTCCTTTGCGTATACAAGCTCAATATATCCTGTTTTCTCCAGAAGTACGGAATAAAAGGAGAGAGCGAGGGAAATAAGAAGCATAATGACAGCCACTTTTCCGGGAGCCTTTTCGAAGGACTTTTTCATATATATATAGTGATAACAGAAGGTCACACATAAAAAGGAAAGGATAAAAGAGACGATCACATCTTTTGGCGTGTGGCAGCCTAAATACATTCTGGAAAATCCTACAAGGAAAATGACTGCAAAGCACAATGCCTGATACAGCCGTTTTCGAAAGTGAAGGGCGGCTGTTCCAAACAGGGCGGTAATGCTCTGCGTATGCCCGCTTGGAAAGGAATATCCGGTAGCGCCCGGAACTGCGGAAGGGACAGGCTGGAAAGAAGGATTGAGTATCCAGGGGCGGGGGATCCGGAACGTGATTTTCAGTCCCTGTACAAGAAGTCCTGAGGTAAAGTAGGAAAAGCCGAGCGTGTAGGCAAGGCGTTTGTTGGAACACCAGAAAAGCCAGCAGATAATGCCGACTACGAAAAGCTCCTGAGCTGTATAAGTGATAAGCTGAAAGAAAATGTCTCCTCCGTCTGTGCGGAACTGAGACAGGAAATGTAAAAATTCCATAAAAAACAGTCCTTTCTGAAAAAATTGTTTCTTATTATAATTAAAAAATATTATAAGTTGACCGAAAGAAAAAAACAAGGTATAATCTGAACTATGATACAACTGAATGGATAAAGCGAGGGGAACATTACGATGTCAAAATTTTTAAAATTTATTGTACACTTTGTCGTGATTTGTACGATTGTATGTGCTGCCGGTCTGATCCTGCCGCCATTTTTCGGAGTGACTACGGAGATTATGACGGATTCGAAGGAGGACACCAATCTTCCGGTAGGGTCTGTTACATATGCAATACCGGTTAAGGCAAAAGATATTTATGTGGGAGATCCAATTCTTGTTCAGGAGGATTCCAAAATCTACCGTTACAGCGTACAGTCACTTAACCTTGAGAACGGCACAGGAACTGTGGTGGATCCGTCTGTTACAAATGGCGAAGGCATTACAGTAGCGGTGAAGGAATACGTTCCGAAGGTTGTTTTTACATTAAGCGGCATTGGTTATCTTTATGTGGCTACGCAGAGCACAGAAGGAAAGATCATTCTCGGACTTGCTGTTCTGTTTTTAATCATTCTTTATATTATCGCTGAGCTTTGGGAGAAAGACCCGAAGGAGGAAGAGGAAGAAGATACGAAGTCTTCCGGCGCTTACGTGAAGTCCAAAAAAGAGCTGAAGCGTGAGGAAAAAGAGCGGGCAAGAATGATGAAGGAAGAAGAGCGGGAAATACGCAGCGAAAACAAAGAAAAGAAGAAAAAGAAAAAAGCAGAGAAGCGTATGATCCGTACAGGAGGCTTTGTGGACGAGATCGAAGAAGAGGACGACGAGTACACAGAAGAGCGGCCTGTTTCCATGCAGAGCGCGGCAAGCGAGGCGCATGAGCTTCTGAAAAAGGAGATTGCAGCGGCGACTTCTGAGGAAGCAGATACTGCGGCTGAAATCAGGGAAATGATGAAAGAGCCTGTGAAGAAAGCTCCGGTAATGGAAGAAGAGGAACTTCAGGAAAAAGCGGAGGAGACAGAAAAAGAGATTTCCATTCCTGCAAAAAAAATGGCGATTCCTCAGTGGAGCGTTTCACAGCTTGCAAACAGAGCAAAGTCAGCAGGCGATGCTCCTGAGATCGTGAAAGATGATATTACAAAAGTAACATTATTCGACTACTCCGATATTGTTGGAGAAGAGGAAGAGGAAGAGTAAGAAGAGCGGACTGCATTTGGCAGTCCGTTTTTTGTGCTATAGGAAATTACTCTGTAATGTTCCATAGCATGTGAGCAGGATTCTTTCTTAGGGCAAAATCCTGAGAAAAAGTTCCTGTCAAAAAAACATGTCAAAAAAATAAAAAAAAATAAAAAAAATGCTTGCATTTAGTAAAAGCTTCGTGTATACTCATAACTGTTGTGACATGATAGCAATGAAGCGCGAGGTTGCTGCTTGAAAAAAGCAGGTTTTCCGTGGAGCGAATGTCAAGTTAGAAAACTGACGACAAGTCACTGTACAAGTTCAGAAACCATCAGAGGGATGGGACGCGTAGAAGAGAGATAAAGACACGCGTGGAGATGTGTACAGTCGCCGCTTGTCGTACTGCTATAAGAGTACGAATAGGAGGAGACTTTTTTTATGGCAAATCAGGTAATGAGAATCACATTAAAGGCATATGATCATCAGCTCGTTGATGCATCTGCAGCAAAGATCATCGAGACAGTAAAGAAGAACGGAGCAATGGTAAGTGGACCGGTTCCGCTTCCTACTAAGAAAGAGGTTGTTACAATCTTAAGAGCTGTTCATAAATACAAAGATTCCAGAGAGCAGTTTGAGCAGAGAACACATAAGAGACTTATCGATATCCTGACACCAACTCAGAAAACAGTAGATGCACTTTCCAGACTGGAAATGCCGGCTGGTGTTCACATCGATATCAAGATGAAAAACCGCTAATAATGTCATTTGACATTAACTATATGATTACCGAATGGTAATCCGCTATAAGGAGGAAGAAAGAAATGAAGAAAGCTATTTTAGCTACTAAAGTCGGAATGACTCAGATCTTCAATGAAGATGGAATGTTAATTCCGGTAACTGTTTTACAGGCAGGTCCTTGCGTTGTAACTCAGGTTAAAACTGAGGAGAACGATGGATACACATCAGTTCAGGTTGGCTTCGGCGAGATCAGAGAGAAACTGGTCAACAAACCGGAGAAAGGCCACTTTGACAAAGCTGGTGTAGCTGTAAAGAGATTTGTAAAAGAGTTCAGATTTGACAATGCCGGCGAGTATGAGGTTGGACAGGAAATCAAGGCTGATATCTTTGCAGCAGGAGATCATATCGATGCTACTGCAGTTTCCAAAGGTAAAGGCTTCCAGGGCGCCATCAAGAGACATGGCCAGTCCAGAGGACCTATGGCTCACGGTTCTAAATATCATCGTCATGCAGGTTCCAACGGCGCTTGCTCCGATCCAAGCAAGGTTTTCAAAGGAAAACATATGCCAGGTCACATGGGACATGTTCAGGTAACTGTTCAGAATCTTGAGATCGTACGTGTAGATACAGAAAATAACTTACTGTTAGTTAAGGGTGCTGTTCCAGGACCTAAGAAATCTTTGGTTACAATCAAAGAGACAGTAAAGTCCTTATAATAGGAAAGGAGGAGCATCAGAATGGCTAATGTAACTGTTTATAATATGGAAGGCAATGAAGTTGGCACAATGGAGCTGAATGACGCAGTATTCGGCGTTGAGATCAACGAGCATCTCGTTCATCTTGCAGTTGTTCGTCAGCTTGCAAATAACCGTCAGGGAACTCAGAAAGCGAAAACTCGTTCTGAGGTAAGAGGCGGCGGAAGAAAACCGTGGAGACAGAAAGGAACAGGTCATGCAAGACAGGGTTCCATCCGTGCACCACAGTGGACTGGCGGCGGTGTTGTATTCGCTCCGGTTCCGAGAGACTATGAAGTAAAAATGAACAAGAAGGAAAGAAGAGCAGCTCTTAAATCCGCTCTGACATCCAAGGTTCAGGATAATAAACTTGTTGTTGTTGACAGCCTTGCACTTGCTGAGGTTAAGACAAAAGAGATGCAGAAGGTTCTTACAAACCTGAAAGCAGAGAAAGCTCTTGTAATCACAGCTGACAACGATCAGAACGTAGTTCTTTCCGCAAGAAACATCGCTGACGTGGAAACTGCAACACCGGCTACAATCAACACATACGATGTTATGAAACACAACACCGTAGTTGTTACAAAGGATGCCGTTGCATCTATCGAGGAGGTATACGCATAATGGCAAGTATTCAGTACTATGACGTAATCATCCGTCCGGTTATCACAGAGAAATCCATGGCAGACATGGGTGAGAAGAAATATACATTCCTTGTACATCCGGAAGCTAACAAGACTCAGATCAAAGAGGCTGTTGAGAAGATGTTCGAGGGAACAAAAGTTAAGAGCGTAAACACCATCAACAGTGATGGAAAGAAAAAACGCCGTGGAATGGTAGTTGGAAAAACTGCTAAGACTAAAAAAGCTATCGTAGCTCTTACAGAAGAGAGCAAAGATATCGAGATTTTTGAGGGACTTTAATTAACAGATAAGTCCGAATATGTGCACGAAAGCACGAGAACAAATTCGAAAGGAGAAACATCATGGGAATCAAAAGCTATAACCCATATACACCGTCAAGAAGACATATGACTGGTTCCGACTTCTCTGAGATCACAACAAGCACCCCAGAGAAATCCTTAGTAGTGTCTTTAAAGAAAAATGCCGGACGTAACAACCAGGGCAAGATCACAGTAAGACACCGCGGAGGCGGAAGCAGAAGAAAATACAGAATCATCGACTTCAAGAGAAGAAAAGATGGAATCCCTGCAACAGTTAAAACAATCGAGTACGATCCGAACAGAACAGCTAACATCGCTCTGATCTGCTACGCAGATGGCGAGAAAGCTTACATCCTCGCTCCAGAGGGACTTAAAGTAGGCCAGAAGGTTTACAATGGTCCGGAAGCTGAGGTTCGTGTTGGAAACTGCCTCCCACTGGAGCTTATCCCGGTTGGTACTATGGTTCACAACATTGAGCTTCATCCTGGAAAAGGCGGACAGATGGTTCGTTCTGCAGGAAACGGCGCACAGCTCATGGCTAAAGAAGGAAAGTACGCAACACTTCGTCTTCCTTCCGGTGAGATGAGAATGGTTCCGATCGTATGCCGCGCAACTGTTGGTGTAATCGGAAACGGAGATCACAACCTTATTAACATCGGTAAAGCCGGACGTAAACGTAACATGGGTATCAGACCTACAGTTCGTGGTTCCGTAATGAACCCGAATGACCATCCACATGGTGGTGGTGAAGGTAAGACCGGTATCGGACGCCCAGGTCCTTGCACACCGTGGGGCAAACCTGCTCTCGGCCTGAAGACCAGAAAGAAAAACAAACAGTCCAACAAGTACATCGTAAGAAGACGCGATGGAAAAGCATTATCGAAATAATAAGGAGGAGAAAGCATGTCTCGTTCACTGAAAAAAGGACCTTTTGCAGACCAGAGCTTACTTAAAAAAGTAGACGCTCTTAACGCTGCAAATGATAAATCCGTAATCAAAACTTGGTCTCGCCGTTCCACAATCTTCCCGTCTTTCGTAGGACACACAATCGCTGTTCATGACGGAAGAAAACATGTGCCGGTATATATCACAGAGGATATGGTAGGACACAAACTTGGTGAGTTCGTTGCAACAAGAACTTACAGAGGACACGGAAAAGACGAGAAGAAGTCCGGAGTACGCTAGTCATCAGATTTATAACTGCCCGCTGTCAATTTAAGACAGCTGGCAGATAACTTAGATATCGAATTTAAGAAAGGAGGCACTTTAAGATGGCAAAAGGACATAGAAGCCAGATAAAGAGAGCCAGAAATGAGAATAATAGAGAGACAAGGCCGTCTGCAAAGTTATCTTATGCAAGAATTTCTGTTCAGAAAGCCTGCTACGTATTAGATGCGATCCGTGGCAAAGATGTACAGACAGCACTTGGTATCCTGACATACAATCCGAGATACGCTTCCAGCGTGATCAAAAAACTGCTTGAGTCAGCAGTAGCAAACGCTGAGAACAACAACGGAATGAACGCAGACAACCTTTATGTTGCAGCATGCTATGCAGATAAGGGACCTACAATGAAGAGAATTCAGCCGAGAGCACAGGGTAGAGCTTACAGAATCGAGAAGAGAACTAGCCATATCACAGTTGTGCTTGATGAAAGGTAAGGAGGAAAAGCATGGGACAGAAAGTTAATCCGCATGGCCTTAGAGTCGGAGTTATCAAGGATTGGGATTCCAGATGGTATGCAGAAGACAAGTTTGCTGACTACCTGGTAGAAGACTACAACATCAGAACATTCCTTAAAAAGAAATTATACAGCGCAGGTGTTTCCAAGATCGAGATCGAGAGAGCATCTGACAGAGTTAAGATCATCATCTACACAGCAAAACCTGGTATCGTAATCGGTAAGGGCGGCGCAGAGATCGAGAAAGTTAAAGCTGAGCTTCAGAAATACACAGACAAGAAGCTTATCGTTGACATCAAAGAAGTTAAGAGACCGGACAAAGATGCACAGCTGGTTGCTGAGAACATTGCTCTTCAGCTTGAGAACCGTATTTCCTTCAGACGTGCTATGAAGTCCACAATGCAGAGAACAATGAAGGCTGGCGCTAAGGGAATCAAGACTTCCGTATCCGGACGTCTCGGCGGAGCTGATATGGCTCGTACAGAGTTCTACAGCGAGGGAACAATCCCGCTTCAGACACTTCGTGCAGATATCGACTATGGCTTTGCGGAAGCAGACACCACATACGGTAAAGTTGGTGTTAAGGCATGGATCTACAATGGTGAGATTCTTCCGACAAAAGGAACTAAGGAAGGGAGCGATAAATAATGTTAATGCCAAAAAGAGTAAAACGTCGTAAACAATTCCGTGGCTCCATGAGAGGAAAAGCCCTTAGAGGCAATGTTATCAACTATGGTGATTTCGGTCTTGTTGCTACTGAGCCATGTTGGATCAGATCTAATCAGATCGAGGCAGCCCGTGTTGCTATGACCCGTTACATCAAACGTGGCGGTAAAGTTTGGATTAAGATTTTCCCGGATAAACCGGTAACAGCTAAACCAGCTGAGACTCGAATGGGTTCCGGAAAAGGCGCTCTGGAGTACTGGGTAGCAGTAGTAAAACCAGGTCGTGTTATGTTTGAGATTGCAGGCGTGTCCGAAGAGGTTGCCCGTGAAGCATTACGTCTTGCAATGCACAAGTTACCATGTAAATGTAAAATCGTTTCTCGTGCAGACTTAGAAGGCG
>OLRL01000200.1_pt1 | contig 55208 bp, 55 predicted proteins | sample 1643201 | NCBI WGS metagenome assembly OLRL01 (sample SAMEA3136649, study PRJEB25190) | human gut metagenome | biome: human gut; feature: human-associated habitat; material: faeces | place: Austria | collected 2013
TTTCTTTTTGCAACTGTGGAATGGCAAGATAATAACGTTATATACAGTGTATATTAAGTACAGATATTGTATTTCTGCATGATGGGAACATAGGGAGTCCATATAAAGGCCTTTAACACCGGACATGACGGGAGCCTTAGTACCGGACATGCGAACAGTCCAAAGGATATGCTCGCAAGACTGGAGACAATGGTATTAATGGGAATGGATATTCCGCTTCCGGCGGTCAGAAGACAGATTGCGTCCGGGATTGATATCATTGTCCATTTGGGAAGATTACGGGATAAGAGCAGGAAGCTGCTGGCAGTTACAGAAGTGATGGGATACGAAGCCGGAGAAGTGATACTGAAACCATTATATACATTTGAAGAGACAGGAGAAGTACATGGGAAGATTCAGGGGATCTGGAGAAAAGAACGAGAGCTTGAAAATATCACAAAATTACTGGCAGCAGGCTGTAAAACCGGTAGAACGAATGAAAATGGCAGGGCAGACAGCTGCGCTTCTCGCACTGACTGCATGGCTCTATTATCGGGAAATCTGGGCAGTGGTGTTTCTGATACCGGTCGGAATTCTGTATTACCGGATGAAGAAAAAGGAATGCGTGAGAAAAAAACAACAGGTGTTTCTTTTGGAGTTCAAAGAGATGATCCAGAGTCTCGCCGCGGGACTGAACACAGGATATTCAGTGGAAAACGCAGTGCGGGAGACGCAAAAAGAATTAATGATGGTCTATCCCAAAGAGGCAGTTATTTCTAAGGAACTGGCAGTCATGACAAGAAAACTGAGGCTTAGTATGTCGATGGAACAGGTATTTGATGAGTTCGCAAGGCGGGTAGATATGGAAGATGTACGGAATTTTTCAGTTGTATTTACAGCAGCGAAAAAAAGTGGTGGAGATATGATCGCGATCATTCGGAACACTGTGGATCAGATCAGCGGAAAAATAGAGGTAAAGAGGGAGATCGAAACACTTCTTGCGGCAAAGAAATATGAATATAAAGTAATGTCGATCATTCCCTATGCCATTATCGCTTATATGCGGCTGAGTTTTCCGGAATTTATGTCTTACCTGTATGGAAATATATTAGGAATCGGGGTGATGTCTGTATGTTTGGGAATCTATGCCGGCGCATATGTGCTTGGTGCAAAAATGGTAGATATCGAAGTCTGAGCGTGGGTATTGCTGTGAGCATGTTCATTCTGGGGCTTACACTTCTGGCGGTGGATTTCGGACAGACAAGGACAGCGATGAAAGATGGGTTGACAAGAAACCCATCCGGGAAAGGAAGCAGTATGCATGATCTGGAAGCGGTTATCGGCGATTCACAGAAAGAAAAACTGAAAATTGAAGTTGGAGAACAGGAATATACAAAACAGGATATGAAGAAATTTTTCCGGCGCTGTATCAGAAAAATTGAGAAACAGATGCCGGGAGAAAATGAATCACTGGATCATGTAGAACAGGACCTTAATCTGATGACAACGCTGGAAGGAGAACCGGTGGAGATAAGCTGGGAATTATCGGAATACAAGGTTATGAATGTATATGGTGAGATCCAGAAAGAACATGTTCGGACAGACGGTACGCCGATCGAGCTTCATGCAGTACTGACTTATACGAAAGATCGGATGGAACAGGCAAGATACAGTTGTGCTGCAGTGATCTATCCGGAGTCACTCAGCGGAAATAAAAAAGAAACAGCAAGACTGAAAGAGAAAATTGAAGAAAAAGAAAAAGAGACACGGGAAAAGAAACGTTTTGTCCTGCCACAGACACTAGGGCAGAAAGCGGTGAAATATTACCGGGAGATGGATTACCGGGGACTGATCGTAATCGTGATGGGTATTCTTACGGGCGTGCTTTTGTGTGCACTGGAGAAACAGAAAGACGATGAAGCGAAAAAAGAACGGCAGAAGCAGATGCTTCTGGATTACCCGGAAGTTCTGAACAAACTGACGCTGTATTTAGGGGCAGGAATGACATTAAAACGGGCATGGTGGAAGATTGTAACAGATTATGAAGCACAGAGAGAAGTCTGGGGTGAACGTTTTGTATATGAAGAAATGAAACAGACCTGTTATGAGATGGAAAGCGGCATCATGGAGTCAGAGAGCTATGAGCGTTTCGGCAGAAGATGTGAAAGGCAGGAGTATATACGACTCGGCGCACTGCTGTCACAGAATCTGCGCAAAGGTGGAAAAGGACTGGGACAATTGCTGAAAACAGAAGCCATACAGGCGCAGGAAGAGCGGAAAGCACATGCAAAGAGAGCAGGAGAAGAAGCAGGAACGAAGCTGTTACTGCCAATGTTTCTGATGCTTGCAGTTGTTCTGGTGATTGTGATCGTACCGGCATTTTTGTCGGTGCAGTTGTAGGTATACTTAAAATGTAAATGGTGTGAAAGAAAAAGGGATACAAAAGTAAAATGAAAATATAAAAAGGAGCGGAAATTATGTGGAGATGGTATCGGTTGAAACAGGTTTTACAGGAAGAAGACGGAATTGGTGTAGTGGAGGTTATTTTAATTCTGGTCGTGCTGATCGGTCTGGTTTTAATTTTCAAATCACAGCTGACCAGTCTGGTAGAGACGATTTTCGAGAAGATCACCAGCGAAAGTTCGGGAATATAGGAGGATAGAATGATGGTGTCAGGTGCAAAAAAAGGAGAAGTGACAGCCTATCTTAGCCTGATATTTATTCTGTTTATATCATTTGTCGGGGGCATTATGGAAAGTGCCTCCGTACAGATGGCAAAAAATTACAGGCGTGCGGATATGAACCGGGCAATGGAGTCCGTATTTGCAGAGTATCAGAAAGAACTTCTGGATGAATATGAGATTTTTGCATTGGAAGCAACTTATGAAACAGGGACGTATGGCGAAAGAAATATAAAGAAACGGCTGGAATTTTATGGGGCTGAAGGAATGGAACAGTCTGTGAAACGGCTCAGCTTTTTGACGGATCATGGCGGACAGCCTTTTCTTGAACAGGTGGCGGTTTATATGGAAGAGAAGTATGGAATGGATAAAGTGAAAGACCTGACAGGAAAAAGCGCAGACTGGAAAACACAGGAAGAAGAAGCGGGAAAATACGAAGAAAATGAGAAGAAACAGCAGGGAGAACTGGATCAGTTACTAGAAGAAAATGAAGGAGAACTTCCAGAGAAAGATAATCCGATTGCCCATGTAGCAGGTCTTAAAAAGTCGTCTCTTCCGGAATTGGTGATGCCGAAAGGAAAAGAAGTATCTGACAAGCAGATGAACCTGGCGGACACACTGGAATACAGAGGAAAAAGAGAGGGTTATGGTGACTTCTCGGATGTATCGGAAGGAATTGGGAAATTAGATCATCTGCTTTTGGGAGAATATCTGATGGAACATTTCCCTGATGCAACAAAAGCAGGACGGAAAGGAGACCTGCTGGATTACCAGTTGGAGTATTTTCTGGAAGGAAAAGGAAGCGACCGGGAGAATCTGGAAGCTGTTGTAAAGAAACTGCTGATGTTACGTTTTGTTCCTAATTATATATATTTGCAGGGAAATGCTGCAAAAAAAGCAGAAGCGAAGGCGATGGCATTATCGCTTTGTGCGGTTCTTGCAGTTCCGGCGGTAACAGAGGCGGCAGCGCAGGTAATTCTTCTTGCATGGGCGTATGGAGAGTCGCTTGTAGATATACGAAGCCTGCTGGGAGGAGGGAAGATACCGCTTGTCAAATCAGATGAAAACTGGCAGTTATCTCTGGCGGGATTGTTGAAATTAGGTGAAGACGGAGATTTGAATGATGGAAAAGACTGCAAAGAAGGACTGGGATACCGGGACTATGTGCGCATGTTGTTATTTCTCACGAGTAAGGAGAAATTAGGACTTCGTGCACTGGATATGATCGAAGGTACATTGCGGGGGCGGTTCGGACTTGTTTTCTTCCGTGCAGACCAGTGCATCAGCAAGATAGAAATGAAAAGTACCTGCAAACTGCGGCGTGGGATTACTTATCAGTTTCCAACTTACTATGGATATCGCTAGGGGTGAAGACAGATGCTCTTTCGGACAAATAAAGAAAAACTTTTCATAGAACGAAGAAAGGAGAAGGATTCGTGCCATGATAAAAAATTATAAACTCCCCTTAAGACCTATCGAACGGACATCGTCTGAAAGAGTATCTGTCTTCACCTCTCGAAAAGGAAGTATCACAGTTGAGGCGGCTATAGCAGTGCCAATATTTTTCCTTGCAGTAGTCTGTCTTTTGTATTTGATGGAGATGATGGCAGTGCAGACGGCAGTGCGAAGCGGACTGCAGTACGCAGGAAAAAGGGCAGCGCAGGAATATGCCATAAAACCTTTTATGCAGACGAAGCAATTGGAAAAGGAAGTGGTTGAAGGAATCGGTGCTGATCGGTTAGAGAGAAGTATAGTGGAAGGTGGCAGTGCAGGAATCGACTGCAGTCATTCGCAGATGTCAATACGGACAGGAATTGCGAATCTACAGGCGGAATACAGGATTCGTGTTCCAATTCCGATGTTTTCCATCCCTACGATAACATGTGGTGTGGAATTAAAAATCAAGGCGTGGACTGGTTATGAAAAAGAAGGATTTGGAGATCAGCAGAAAGAAACGGTATATATCACAGAAACAGGAATGGTTTACCACAGGGATTATCACTGTGCTTATCTGGATCTGACGATTAAGAGTGTGTCAAATGGACAACTGGATACTCTGCGCAACAGCAGTGGTGGAAAGTATCATCCTTGCGAGCACTGTCATCCGGCAAATGCAGGATCGGTATTTATTACCAATTATGGAAACCGGTATCACAGTTCTGTCTTGTGCAGTGGACTAAAGCGTACAGTATATGCCATTCCGGTGTCGGAGGCAGCAGGAAAAGGAGTGTGTTCAAAATGTGGAAAATAAGTCAGATGGTCTGCCTTGGGATTCTGGCAGGTATGTCTGTTACGGATTTATTATATCGGAAAGTGTCTGGAGAGCTTCTTGCGGCAGCGGGAATTGGAGCAGTCATTTTTCAGATATGCTATGGAAAATGTAATGTCTGGATTCTTGGAGGTGGAATTGCAGTCGGATTATGCTTCCTTGGGATCAGCAGACTGACAGGTGAAGGAATAGGATATGGAGACAGCATCATGATTCTGTTGCTTGGAATTTATCTGGGAATCTGGAAATTGCTGATTGTACTCTCTGGTGCATTTTTTCTTCTCGCACTGGCTGCGGTCGTGTTACTTAGTTATTACAGTATCCGGGGAAAGGGTATGGCGCAAGGAACTGTGGGGATGAAGAAAATATCCCGTAAGTATGCACTTCCCTTTTATCCATTTCTGACATGTGGATATATATTGTATCTGGTCAGTTGGAAATAGAGCTGGGAGAAGACAAAGCTGAGAGGAGGCAGAAGTGTGAAAAGAAGAAAATTATCAGGAAGCATGACCGTAGAGATGTCTTTCTTAATGCCGATGATATTATTTCTGATCATGGGGTGTATTTTGGCGGTTTTTTACTATCATGATAAAAATATTCTCAGTGCGGCAGCATATGAGACAGCAGTGGTCGGAAGTACAAAAGCAAGGGAAAAAGATGGCGTAGAAACAGGAAAATTACAGGCATTATACAGAGAGCGGATAAGAAAAAAATGCGTTTTATTTCCAACGGGTCGAGCAAATGTAACCGTCGGAAAAGAAGAAATAGAAGTGACGGTAACCGCGAAAAAAGGAAAATTCAAAGTAGCGGTCCGAAAATGTGCTGCCGTTACAGAACCGGAAAGGAAGATCCGGGAGAAAAAGAAACTGGAGGAATTGGCAAATGGAGCGAAAAATAACAATTGAGGAAGAGACAGAATACAAAGAAGATTATCAGATGCGTATGCTGATGAGTAATGAAATTATAGGAATATTGCCAGTGAGAGGTAGAGGATTTAACGGGCGAAGTTGCTATGATTATAATGTGAGCGGCAAGATTTCTATGCGGGCAATGTATGAGCGAAATGAAATCAGTGCGAAAGACATAAAAATATTTCTGGAATGTTTAAGTATGGCGCTTGAGGAAGTGCAAAAATATCTGTTGGACATTCATTGTATATTATTAAACCCGGAATATATTTTTTATGAGGAGGAGCAGTTTTATTTCTGCTATTATCCACCGAAGACATCGGAATTATGGAAAGACCTGCATGAATTGACGGAGTATTTTGTCAAACATGCAGATTATCAGGATGAGGAAAGTGTACAGACAATCTTTTTTCTGCATAGAGAGACGATGGAAGAAAATTACAGCCTGGATAAGATTATGACAAAGATTCTCTATCAGGAGGATGAGCGAAAAGAAACCAGAGAGAATGAGGACAGAGAGATACAGAAAAAGGAGGTGCAAAACAGGAGGAATCTGTGGGAAAAAGAGGAAGTGCGGTATGATACGAGAGAACATGACTGGATCGCAGAGCAGGAGATGGGAAGCCTGATCATGGAAGAGACGGAGAATCTGTGGACACCGGTAAGGCGTTTCCTTAGAAAACACAAGAAGCCACGCTGGGGTGAATGGGATGATCTTCATATTGAAGAGGAAGAATTATAGATACAATTATGGATGGAATTGTAAAAGAAATTTTGATTTTTATATGTAATATATGCTATACTCAAGAAAAGATATCAGATAATTTGAAAGTGTGGTCTGACTAAATGAGATATAAACAGGAAAAAGCGCCCTGTACAGTTTTATTGATTCTGGCAAATATTATTGTATTCTTTGTACTGACAGCAAAAGGAATGACCGAGGATGCGGAATTTATGCTTGGACATGGAGCCATGTATGTTCCTTATATTATAAATCGTGGAGAATACTATCGATTGTTTACGAGCATGTTTATGCATTTTGGATTCGATCATCTTGCGAATAATATGGTAATGTTGCTTGTTATAGGATGGAATCTGGAAGGTGAGATTGGAAAGATTAAGTTTTTGATCATATATTTCTTAAGTGGGCTGAGTGGGAATATCTTATCAGCACTCTGGGATATGCAAACGGGTGATTATGCGGTATCCGCAGGCGCATCCGGCGCAATCTTCGGGATTGTGGGAGCAATTTTATATGTAGCAATTCGTAACCGCGGCCGGATTGGAACGATTACCGGTCGCGGCATTCTATTTATGATCATACTGAGTCTGTACTATGGATTTACCAGTGGCGGTGTGGATAATTTCGCACACATTGGTGGTCTGGTATCCGGTCTCGTTCTTGCAGTGTTATTGTACTGGAAGAGAAAGCGTAAATACCGTGAAAGTGCCTGGGACTGAGGAGACAGTAAGTGTTCCGCCATGGGACGTGGCAATTCTCCGTGCCAGTGCAAGGCCAAGACCGGTTCCATCTTTTTTATAAGTGACGAATGGCTCAAAGATCTTATCACGTTGTTCCGATGTGATACCGCAGCCATTGTCCCGGATCTCGATTACAAGAGACTGTTTTGCAAGACGGGCTTCCAGAAAAATGGAAGGAAGCTGTTCCGGGTTTTTTAAAGCCGGACTGAGTACAGCAGCTTTTGCATTTGTTAAGAGATTCAGTAACAGTTGACGCAGTTTTACCGGATCAGCCTGAATAACCGGAAGCGCAGGCGGAATTTTAGAAGTCATTTGAATATCGGTATCCAGGATGGATGTAGCAAAAGAAAGAGCAACACTCCGGAGGAAGGTATTCGTGTCGAGTGACTGAAGAGACAGGCGGTCTCCGTTATTAAAATCGGAGAGTTCCTCCAGAAGTTGTTTCATATATTCAACATCCTGGTGCATGTTCTTCCAGTGCTTCGAGGGAAGAAGTTCAGGAAATTCATTTTCCAGAAACTGCAGGTTACTGTATACCAGCGTAAGCGGGTTGCGGATTTCATGACTGATGGTACTGATCTCCATACGGTGATGGGAGAGAAGTCGGGTGAGAAGTTCCTTTTTCTCAGGGCTTTCTGCCATGATCTGTTGTAATTTGTCGTAGTCTGTCTGCGTAAACATAATACTTACCGCCTCCTTTCTGATTACTCAGTTTAGCATTGGCGGTTAAAATAATCAATTACATTTATAGAAAGGAAGAAGACATTATGAGAGACGATAATTGTATTTTTTGTAAACTGGCAAATGGGGAGATCCCGACAGCAACTTTATATGAGGACGAAGATTTTCGTGTGATTCTGGACGCTAGTCCGGCTGCAAAGGGACATGCACTGATCCTTCCAAAGCAGCACTATGCGAATCTGTATGAGCTGGATGATTCTGTTGCATCAAAAGTACTCGTACTGGCGAAAAAGATGATCACTAAGATGACAGACATTCTTGGATGTGACGGGTACAACATTGTACAGAATAACGGAGAAGCTGCCGGACAGACAGTATTTCATTTCCATATGCATTTGATTCCGAGAAGCAAAGGCGATGAGGTAGGTCTTGGCTGGAAGATGGGCGAGCTTACAGATGAGGACAAGGAAGACATCTTGTCTAAGGTAAAATAAGATACAAGAGGCAGAGAATGTGTGTACATCACAGAATAATCTGCAGGTATCATAAAAAGCAGGCAACAAAGGATAAGTTATAGTTATAAAGGAAAGATGGGTGAGGTGTATGAACGTACGATCAATTGGGAAACAAGCATTTGATGCAATTTATGAATCTAATCTTGATTATGTGTATCGTACAGCGTGTTATTACACCCAAAATCATTATCAGGCTGAAGAGATTACGCAGTGTGTATTTATTAAGTTGTACGATAATATAGATAACGTAAATATGCAGTCTGTTAATTCGTGGCTTTTAATAACAACAAAGCACATGGCATTAAATTACAAAAGAGATTATGCACGGGAAACACTGATAGATGAACTTCTGTATGATAATGAAGTCGAAGACAGTCTGGAAACACGTTATATGACTGAGTTTGACAGGACAAAGCGAAAAGAACTGGCGGATGAAATCTATCTGAGATTATTTGAGGAAAATAAACGCTGGTATGATGCCATAATGGCGGTCTATTTGCTTGAAAAGCCACAGAAAGAAGTGGCACGTGAGATGGGCATTTCGCTGGAAGTGTTACACAGCATGCTATATCGTGCGAAGAAATGGATTCGTAAAAATTACGAGAAGAGATATCGCTATTTAGACGAGGCATAAGAAAAGGCTAATCTATAGGACAAAAGGTATAAGAAAAGCAGGTCGCAACAGGAATTTGCCTGTATGACCTGCTTTTATATACCTATTATTTACGCTTGCGGCTGACCGATTCAATCAGATCGATGATCGTATCGATAGAGTTCTGCTGAGAGGACTGCTTCATGGCATCGATGTATTTCTGACGGTTCTCATATACCTGATCTACCGTTGCCAGAAGGCTCTCGTTTGTCATCGTCTCTTCTTCCAGAACAACGCTGAAGCCCTGGCGTTCAAATGAACGGGCATTCAGGATCTGGTCTCCACGGCTGGAGCTTGCCGGAAGTGGGATCAGGATGTTCGGCTTATGTAAAGCAAGAAGTTCGCAGATAGCGTTCGCTCCGGCACGGGAAATAACAACATCTGCCATTGCAAACAGATCCTTCAGTTCGTCTTTGATATATTCGTACTGCATATAACCATCTAAGTGATTCAGTGTAGGATCAAGACGTCCTTTACCGCACAGATGGATGACCTGATATTTCTTCAATAACTGTGGAAGGATGGCACGGACTGCATTGTTGACTGCAACAGCGCCAAGACTTCCGCCGATGATGAGGATAACAGGTTTGTCAGATGTGAAACCGAGAAATTCTCTGGCTTTGAACTTATCACCGGTTAACAGTTCCTGGCGGATCGGTGATCCGGTAAGAACCGCTTTGCCTTCCGGCAGATAGCGAAGTGTCTCCGGAAAATTGCAGCAAATCTTTGTTGCAGCGGAAAAGGATAACTTGTTCGCAAGTCCCGGTGTCATATCAGATTCATGAATAATGGAAGGAACATGACAACTCTTACCAGCCAGAACAACAGGTACGGATACAAATCCACCTTTGGAGAAAATAACGTCCGGCTTTAGAATCTTGACCAGTTTCCTTGCATCTCCAAGACCTTTGAGAACACGGAATGGATCTGTAAAATTCTGAACGCTGAAATAACGTCTTAACTTACCGGTTGCAATCCCGTGATATGGGATTCCAAACTGCTCGATCAGTTCTTTCTCAATTCCGTTGTAAGAGCCGATATAGTGGATATCGTATTGCAATTCTTTTAAACGAGGAAGCAGTGCAATATTAGGAGTAACGTGACCTGCCGTACCGCCTCCGGTTAAAATAATTCGTTTCATAGTGACCTCCCAGATTTTAGCATTTACCTTTGTGGTAGTTATACTATATAATAAATGTACTATAATTGATGTCAGGTCTGAAAACATGACAGACCTCTGTACTTATATATTATACGTTACAGGGAAAATAGGTCAAGAGAAAGAAAAAAGTTCATTGATTTTTGAGAAAGAAAGGGAACAGGAAAAACATGAAAGAAAGCAAAGATCCATTCGATCGGATGATCCTGGATGATTTGGAGCGGGAAGCTGATGAGATTCGGCGCAACGTAGCGGCAGCGAATCTTCCGCCGATGACCAATGAACAGAAAGAAAGAATACGTGAAAATATCCAGAAAGAAATAGATGCCCGTGAGGTGCAGAAAATCTGCGAGCAATTGCCGAAAGAGTATCAGGAAGCCTTGAAAATCGGAATGGAAACGATAGAAAAAGAGAATCGGAAATCAGGCAAAGATAACGAAACGAAAGCAACGAAAGTCAGGGCAGATAAGGAAACGGAAGAGCCGAAAGCCGGAGCAGATAAGGAGACGGAAGAAGGAAAACCAGGATTCGGAGCAAACAAGGAGACAGAAGAAGGAGAGCTGAGTGCCGGAACAGATGAGAAAAAGCAAAGCTCCAGGAGAAAGGCATATCTTTCGCGGGTGGCGGCAGCAGTTGTTATAGTTCTGTTTGCAGGCGGAATCGGAGTTACCAGCTTTGGAGGACCTGAACGAGTGATGGAGATGATGAAGAGAAATGTCGGCAGTCGAGAAGTAGAGCAGGTGGATTCAAATAAAGATAATTTGGTGATTAAAGAAGAAAATGAGGAAGAGGCATACCAGAAAATAAAGGATGAGTTGGGAATTGAGCCGGTGAGATTGGCTATAAGACCGAAAGGATTTAAATATAAATGGATAAAGATAGAAAAAGATGCACAGATTTCTGAAATTATGTATCAATACAAAGAAGAAAATATTTTATATACAATTAGTGCAATGCAATCAAATAATTCCATGGGATTAGATGCAGATGATAAAGAAGTAGACAAGTATATGAAAAAAGTAAATGGAGTAAATATAAGTATACAAGAATATATAACTTCGGAATCTAAGAAAAAAAAGTATATTGCAAAATTTAAGTATGGGGGTACAGGATATTATCTGTCAGGTATTATGCCGAGAGATGAATTTATAAATCTTTTAAAGAATTTACATTTTTCTTAAAATACGCGTCAGTTTTTCCAAACTTATGTGTCTTTATATATAGAGGATGAGATATGAGGAGGACATGGAAGATACATAAGAGTGGAGGTGCTGATGGAAAAAAGGAATCGAAAAAGATATTCACTTCTATTGGTAATGTTAATGCTAAGCTGTTTAATATGGAACAGTACATTATCAGTAAAAGCAGAAGGTGAGAAAAAGATTGGCGAGTCGTATCTGACTCATGAGGAAGAAGCCGAAGGCACAACGCCAATAAAAGTGATGCGTGGTGAAGATTTATTGACTGGATATTCCAAAATCCGAAGGATGGGACCGGAAAAGTTATATGCAGGAGGATCAACAATAGCATCACATACAGTAGATCGTATCGGAGTTTCTGTTTTAGTAGAGCGTGCCAAGGAAGGTGATACGGAATGGGAATTTTACGATGGCTGGCAGAAATTTAATGAAAACACAGATAATGTGTCATCATGGAAACAGATGGAAGTCGAAGGAGACTGGTACTATCGGGTGCGATGTATCCATTCAGCAGGTGAGGATATAAGCAGTAGCTTTACAAACGGTGTTTTCATTGAAAAAAAGAGTATTTTTGAGCTTTAAAAAAGAAAATAAGCATAAAGAAAACAAGTATAAGGAAACCAAAAACTAATTTAACAAAGGAACATGTGCAATGCGGGGACTGCGCCGGGCGCTGAGTGGAAAGGTGTCTGAAGAAACTGTCAATAATATTTTAAAAAGAAAGAGAATATTTCAGTTTACCGAGTTTTTCAACCGCATGCAAACAAAGTTAGGACTTATTGGAAGCTTGGCGTTCGGCGCAGTCCCCGCATAAGATTCTAGAAATTGAAAAAAGACAAGTGAAAAAACAAGTGAAAAGATAAGCGAAAAAGCTGCCGTAATGGCAGCTTTTTTGATGGAAAATTCACAAAAAGTTGGAAAAGTGGATAAAAACGGTCAAAAACAGGTTAGAAAAATGAATGAAAACAGCTAAAAACAGGTTGGAAAAGTGGATGAAAATAGCCAAAAATGGGTTGGAAAAATGGATGAAATCATGTATGATGTTGAAAATGATTTCCTGTGGCTGAAAGATGCAGGAGTTGTGATACCTGTATATAATATCAGTGAACCGAAGCTTCCGCTGGTGATAAGCGAGAACCGCAATCTGTTCAAATTATTTTTCTCGGATGTAGGATTGCTGACAAGCCGGTATTCAAATCAGGTGAAAATGTCGATATTAAATAAAGATAAAGCCATCAACAATGGTGCACTATTTGAAAATGTGGTCGCACAGGAACTATTAGCAAAAGGGCATAAAGAATATTATTTTAACAGCAAAAAGCAAGGAGAACTGGACTTTGTAATAGAACTGGATGGAAAAGTAGTTCCGTTGGAAATTAAATCGGGAAAAGATTATAAACGTCATTCCGCGTTAAATAACGTGCTGGAATGTGAGGAATATCAGATTTCAGAAGGATATATTTTCTCAGAAGGAAATGTTGAGACTGTCGGACGGAAAGTTTATATGCCGATTTATATGATTATGTTTTTGGAAGAGAAGAAGATGGAAAATACAATATATAAACTGGATCTCAGTGGGCTTAAGGACAAAATTTAAAGAATGCGGATAGAAAACCAGCCACCCTCCGGAAAAGTAACGAATCAATGCTGTCTTTTCCGAAGAATGGCTGGTAAAAAAAATGCTGTTTAAGTTTTTAATAAAGCAGGATGGATGTCCTAGTTCTCGTTTAATGCCTGGCGAAGCGCATGTGCAAGCTGATCCGGGCAGGATGTTGCTTTGCTGCCGCAGGTGATTCCCTCTAAGCGGGAAATTGCTTCGTTAGCATCCATTCCGCGAACGAGACTGCTGAGTCCTTTTGTATTTCCGTTGCATCCGCCGAGAAATTCAACGTTTTTGATGGTAGTTCCGTCAAGTTCAACGTGAATTAACTGGGAACAGACACCGGTTGGTCTATAATCCATGGTAATTACCTCCTGATATATTAATGTGGATGAAAGTATCCAATGCGCATTATAACAGAGTTGGAAAAGAAAAGCTACAGGAAATCTTTTAAAATTAACCGTTCCTGTGTTATACTGAAATCTCAGGTTGTATGAGTATGCATTTTCTGTTTTATACAGAATACAAGGCAGGATTATAATAAAATTATTTTTAAATTATGAAGAGAGGAACGAAATTATGATAGGTATTATCGGAGCAATGGAAGAAGAAGTCGCTGCATTAAAAGAAGCGATGCAGGTCGAGTCTGTGACAGAGTACGCATCCATGACATTTTGTAAAGGCATTTTATGCGGGAAGGAAGTTGTGATTGTCCGCAGCGGAATCGGTAAAGTAAATGCAGGAATCTGTGCGCAGATTCTGGTAGATAAATTCGACGTAAACGCATTGATCAACACGGGAATTGCGGGATCACTGAACGCGAAGATTGATATCGGGGACGTTGTAGTGTCCAAAGAAGCACTGCATCATGATATGGATGCGACAGAATTTGGTGATCCGATTGGACAGGTGCCGCGTATGGATACACTGGCATTTCCGGCAGACGAGCGTCTGATCAGGCTTGCAAAAGCGGCAAATGAAAAGGTAAATCCGGATATTCATACATTTGTCGGAACGGTGGCGAGCGGTGATCAGTTTATCGCAAGCCAGGAAGCAAAAGATAAGATTGTAAATAATTTTCATGCTTACTGTACAGAAATGGAAGGGGCTGCGATTGCGCATGCCGCATATCTGAACAAAGTTTCGTATGTCATTATTCGTGCTATTTCGGACAAAGCCGACAACAGCGCACATGTTGACTATCCGGAGTTTGAAAAGATGGCAATTGCCCGTAATATCAAGCTTGTACAGGAAATGCTGACATCTATGTAGATAAGTCAGAAATTATTTTGTGACATAAGAAAAGAAAATCGGACAGTATGCGACAGATGCATGTCGAATACTGGGGAACGAATTTTCGGCCCTCCTCTAAGATTTCAATTATAATGCTTAGAAAAGGAGGGCTTTTTTATGTTGAAAATGATAGTAGAAAAACAAGTGCTGCTGATAATTGCGGGAGTGTTTATGGCATTGGGGATCGGGAGTAAATGTGTGGTCGATGCGACGCTCAGAAAACTGGTGTATGGAGCGGAAAATATGAATAAAAGTACACATCCGTTTATCCGGCTGGTGCGGGCGAAATTTGAGCATGCCTGTATGATCAGTGAGAAGGTGGAAAATGTAGGCGTTTTTGTGGATAAGTACCTGTATGAATACCGGGTACTGGGGATACGTTTACATACGCTTCGGAGAATGGAGCGGATATCGGCAGTTTTATGTATTTGCTGCGGAGTGACCGGAGCAGGACTTCAGTATGTGCAGGATGGCGGAATGACGGATGTGGTACTTAAGACAGGCGCAATTGGGATCGGTGCAGGAATTTTTGTGTTTCTTTTTCATCTGACAACAGATGAAAATTATAAGTTGCAGGTAACGAGAAACTATATGGTTGATTATCTGGAAAATATCTGCCTGCACCGGTATGAAAAGGCTTACCGGAAAGAGAAGGAAGAAAGCCAGAAAATGAAAGAGAAAGTGGTCGCAGCGAGTGCGGATGTTAGTATGAGCAAGAATATGGCAGTGAATGGAGAAAGTTCAGTTGTAGGAGTGGACATGTCTGCAGAAAAAAATGTGGGGACGTGTACAGATATGATGATGGAGAAAGCCGGAACGGCAGGTACAGAGACATTTGCAAATAAATATCCAGAAAATGAAAATATAGTGGCAGCAAACGCAACAGTTACCCCAATCCGGAAAGAACTGTCGAAAGGGGATTCGCCGGAAGAGAATATCCTGAGGGAAAAGGAAGAAAAGAAAGAAGAAAAAGAAGAGAAAGAAGAGAAAAAGTCAGTGGACAAGGATGTCCTGATCCGACAGATTCTGGAAGAATTCATGGCGTAAGCGAACTTTGCAGCAAGGAACAACATTTGGGGTGTGGTAGGACTTATCTGGCGACACCCTATTATAACGTATTAAAACTTGCTATAATTTCCGTGATTTGTTAAAATTATGAAGAGAGTATGCATGTCCAAAGATATACGGATAATAACCGGACAGACCGGTCATGCAGAGAGTATTGAGGATGAAATATATGGGTAAAATATATTATATAATGGGCAAGAGTTCTTCCGGGAAAGATACTTTATACAAAGAAGTATTGAAAGCACTGCCGAAGCTTAAGACACTGGTGCTCTATACAACCCGCCCGATCCGGGAGGGAGAACAAGAAGGCATAGAGTATCATTTTGTGACGGACGAAGAGCTGGAGCGATTTGAGAAAGCCGGAAAAATAATTGAAGAAAGAACTTATGATACCGTGTATGGAGCGTGGAAATATGCTACAATAGAAGACGGACAGATAAATCTTGCGGCATATGATTATCTGGTTATCGGAACACTGGAGTCCTATGCCGGAATGAAGAAGTGCTATGGAGCAGAGAATCTGGTTCCAATCTATATAGAAGTGGAAGATGGTGAACGGCTTTCGCGAGCACTTTCGCGGGAACGGCAGCAGGAGCAGCCGAAATATGAGGAGATGTGCCGGAGATTTCTGGCAGATCAGAAGGATTTTTCCGAAGAGAATCTGGAAGAGGCGGGCATCGTCCGACGCTATTACAACGATGATAAGGTACAATGTTTAGAAAAAATTATAGGGGAAATACAAAATGGGAAGTTTTAAAGATGTGGTAGGCCACAAAGACATTATTCAATATCTGCATAATGCAATTTCAGAGGATCGCGTTTCACATGCGTATATTCTGAATGGAGAGCGTGGATCGGGAAAGAAGCTGTTGGCGAGATTATTTGCCATGACACTTCTATGTGAAGAACACGGACCGGAGCCGTGTAATCACTGTCATTCCTGCAAGCAGGCAGAGAGTGAGAATCATCCGGATATTATTACGGTTACACATGACAAGCCGAATACGATCAGTGTAGATGATATCCGTGTTCAAGTGAATAATACGATCGATGTCAAACCATATCAGGGACCATATAAGATTTATATTATCCCGGAGGCAGACAAGATGACGGTGCAGGCACAGAATGCCCTGCTTAAGACAATCGAGGAACCGCCGAAGTATGCAGTAATCTTACTGTTGACAGAGAATGCGGAACTTCTGCTTCCGACGATCAATTCCAGATGCGTTATGCTGAAGCTTCGTTATATCAAAGATAAACTGATCAAAAAATATTTGATGGAGAATCTGGAGATTCCGGACTACAAAGCGGAAGTATGTACTGCATTTGCACAGGGAAACATGGGCAAAGCAATCATGCTGGCAAATTCCGATCATTTTAATGAGATCCGTGAGGAGGCAATCCAGCTCCTTAAGTATATTCATGAGATGGAGTTAAGCGAGATTGTGGATGCAGTGAGCCACATTTCTGTATACAAACTGGAAATCACAGATTATCTGGATATTATCATGATCTGGTACCGTGATGTCCTAATGTACAAAGCAACGAAAGATCTGGACAAAGTGGTATTCAAAGACCAGATAAAATACATTAAGGAACAGGCACAGAAGAGTTCCTATGAGGGAATTGAACTGATTTTAGAAAGTCTGGAAAAAGCAAAGACAAGATTGAAAGCGAATGTAAACTTCGATCTGGTTATGGAGCTTTTATTCCTTACGATAAAGGAGAATTAGTACGATGACAAAAGTAATAGGTGTAAGATTCAGAACAGCGGGAAAGATCTATTTCTTTGCACCGGGAAAGCTGAATATACAAACCGGAGATAAAGTAATTGTAGAGACTGCCCGCGGGGTAGAATTTGGTACGGTTGTAACCGGAGAAAAGGAAGTGGAGGATGACAAGATCATGCAGCCACTGAAGCCGGTGATCCGTATTGCAACCGCAGAAGATAAGAAGAAGGATGCCAAGAACAGAGACAAAGAAAAAGAAGCTTTTGGCATTTGTTTGGAGAAGATCCGCAAACACGGTCTGGAGATGAAGCTGATTGATGCGGAGTATACATTTGACAATAATAAAGTGCTGTTTTATTTTACAGCAGATGGAAGAATCGATTTTCGTGAACTGGTCAAAGATCTGGCAAGTGTGTTCCGTACGAGAATTGAATTACGTCAGATTGGAGTAAGAGACGAGACGAAGATCCGTGGAGGAATCGGAATCTGCGGACGTCCGTTATGTTGTCACACTTATTTATCAGAGTTTGCGCCGGTATCAATTAAGATGGCAAAAGAGCAGAATCTTTCTTTGAATCCGACAAAGATTTCAGGTGTGTGCGGACGACTGATGTGCTGTCTGACGAATGAGGAAGAGACTTACGAAGAGCTGAACAGTCATTTACCATCTAATGGAGATCATGTGACAACACCAGAAGGGCTTAGAGGGGATGTACAGTCCGTGAATGTCCTGCGTCAGCTTGTAAAAGTAGTTGTTACGCTGGACAATGATGAAAAAGAGATTCGTGAGTACAAAGCAACCGAATTAAAATTTAAACCAAGACGCCGGAAGAAAGAGCAGAAGTTATCCAAAGAAGAGATGGCAGAGCTTAAGGCATTGGAAGGAAAACGTGGAGATTCTAAGTTAGATGATAATTAATCAAAAACCGGAAGAACGGCTGGACGATCTGCAGATCAAAGGGTATAAGATATTGCAGAATCCGGGACGCTTCTGTTTCGGAATGGATGCGGTGCTCTTATCTGCATTTGCAGATGTAAAGAAGAATGAGAGAGCGCTGGATTTGGGAACGGGAACGGGCATCCTGCCGATTCTGTTACATGCAAAATATAAGGGACAGCATTACACCGGGCTTGAAATCCAGCCGGAGAGTGCAGATATGGCAAGGCGAAGCGTAGCGTATAACAGTCTGGAAGACAAGATAGATATTGTAACAGGAGATATAAAAGAGGCGGCGGAACAATTCGGACCAGCCTCTTTTGATGTTATTACGACAAATCCGCCGTATATGATCGGAGAGCATGGTCTGAAAAATGAAAAAGAAGCACTGTACATTGCAAGACATGAAGCACTGTGTACACTGGATGATGTTCTGGCTCAGAGTGCGAAAGTGCTGAAAGTAAAAGGCCGTTTTTATATGGTGCATCGTCCGTTCAGACTGCCGGAGATCATGACGAAGATGTGTAACTATGGTCTGGAGCCGAAGAGAATGCGGCTGGTATATCCTTATGTGGACAAAGAACCAAATATGGTTCTGATCGAGGGAAGAAAAGGCGGTAATCCGAGAATGACAGTGGAGGCACCGTTGATCGTATATGAAAAAGATGGCAGTTATACACAAGAACTTTTGAAACTGTACGCAGGTGAATAGGCGACAGGTCATTTATAAGTGATTCTGCCGGGCGAATGATAGAGAAGTTTACTGGAATTGCCAGTCAGCGATTGTATGGATTCAATTTAAAAATTTATAATTAAAAAAGGAGACAGAAGATGGCAGGAACCTTATATTTATGTGCAACGCCGATCGGCAATCTGGAAGATATGACATTTCGTGCAGTGCGGATGCTGGGCGAAGTGGATTTGATCGCGGCGGAGGATACGAGAAACAGCATCAAGCTTCTAAATCATTTTGAAATAAAGACACCGATGACGAGTTATCATGAATATAATAAGATCGATAAGGGACATTATCTTGTAAGACGATTACTGGAAGGCGAAGATATTGCACTTATCACGGATGCAGGCACACCGGGTATCTCAGATCCGGGCGAGGAGCTTGTGAAAATGTGTCACGAAGCGGGTGTGACCGTGACGGCACTTCCGGGAGCGGCTGCATGTATCACCGCGCTTACCATTTCAGGACTGGGAACGAGAAGATTTGCATTTGAAGCATTTTTCCCCACCGATAAAAAGGAACGTCAGGACATATTAGAAGAGTTAAAAAATGAGACGAGAACAATGATCTTATACGAAGCACCGCACCGGCTTGTGCGAACACTGAAATTGTTAAATGAGACACTGGGGAACAGGAATGTCAGCATTTGCAGAGAGTTGACGAAGAAGCATGAGACGGTATTCAAGACGACGCTTGCAGATGCACTTGCTTATTATGAAGAAAATGCACCAAAGGGCGAGTGTGTGATCGTGCTGGAAGGAAAGAGCCGACAGGAGATCCGTGAGCAGGAGACTGCAAAATGGGAAGAGATGAGCATCGAAGACCATATGGAACATTACCTGAAAATGGGAATAGATAAAAAGGACGCCATGAAAAAGGTGGCAAAAGACCGTGGCGTGAGCAAAAGAGACATTTACCAGGCACTGCTGTAGCGTGCAGGTTGTACAGGAGGGAGAAAGATGGCAGGAGTATCATTGAAGCATATTTGCAAAACTTATCCAAATGGATTTGAGGCGGTAAAAGATTTTAATCTGGAAATAAAGGATAAAGAATTTCTGATTTTTGTCGGGCCATCAGGATGCGGAAAGTCCACGACACTCCGTATGATCGCAGGTTTGGAGGAGATTACTTCCGGAGAATTGAAAATTGGAGATACGGTTGTTAATGATGTAGAGCCGAAGGACAGGGATATTGCTATGGTATTTCAGAATTATGCGTTATATCCGCACATGACAGTTTATGAAAATATGGCATTTGGACTGAAACTTCGGAAGGTGCCGAAAGACCAGATAGATAAGATGGTGAAAGAAGCTGCAAAAATCCTGGATTTGGAGCAACTCCTTGATCGGAAACCAAAGGCATTATCAGGAGGACAGAGACAGCGTGTAGCGATGGGAAGAGCAATCGTGTGCAACCCGAAAGTGTTTTTGATGGATGAACCATTATCCAATCTGGATGCAAAATTGCGTGGACAGATGCGGATTGAAATTTCTAAATTGCATCAGCGTCTGGAAACAACGATTATTTATGTTACACACGATCAGACAGAAGCGATGACTCTGGGAACCCGAATTGTTGTTATGAATGCCGGCGTGATCCAGCAGGTAGACACACCGCAGAAATTATACGAAGAACCAGATAATATGTTCGTTGCCGGATTTATCGGATCGCCGCAGATGAATTTTCTGGATGCGGTGTGCCAGGTGGAAGACGACGATGTGTATCTGACGATCGGAGAAATGAAACTTCGCCTGCCGGAAACAAAGGCAGAGAAATTAAAAGCCGGTGGATACGATGGAAAGACCGTTGTTCTTGGAATCCGTCCGGAAGATCTGCATGACGAATCGGAATTTGTTGAAAGTTCACAGGATACAGCTCTGAAAGCGAAAATCCGGGTATATGAAATGGTGGGAGCGGAAGTTTTCCTGTGTTTTGAATATGAAGGAACAAATATGACGGCGAGAGTAGCACCGAAGACAGCCGCAAGAACCGGAGATATTGTAAAATTTGCTCTGGATGCGGATAAAATCCATGTATTTGATAAAGATACAGAAAAGACGATCACTAATTAAGGTCAGATTGTGTTGGATTGTACTTTTTCAGTGAATAGTTAGACACTTATACTTTACTATGCTAAAATGGAAGAGCGTGTAACAAAAGGGGCGGTTGTGTCAGAGAGAACAGCCCATATGAAGTACAGGAAAGATTAGGAGGACAGACAGAACATGATTAAATTATACGATGGAGGCGCATATCTGTTAAACGGAACAGAGATTGTAGAATCGGCTGCAGAAGTCGGAGCGAAGACCGGACAGACACCGGATCAGAAAGAAGCAGCAAAGCAGACAATGGCTTATCATATTTTGGCAGACCATAATACTTCCGGCAATATGGAGCAGCTGCAGATTAAATTTGACAAACTGACTTCTCATGATATTACATTTGTAGGAATTATCCAGACAGCGAGAGCTTCAGGACTGGAGCGTTTTCCAATTCCTTATGTACTTACAAACTGCCATAACTCACTGTGTGCAGTAGGCGGAACAATCAATGAAGATGACCACATGTTTGGACTGACTTGTGCAAAGAAATACGGCGGAGTTTATGTACCGCCTCATCAGGCTGTTATCCACCAGTTTGCAAGAGAAATGCTTGCAGGCGGCGGTAAGATGATCCTTGGCTCGGACAGCCATACCCGTTACGGAGCGCTTGGAACGATGGCAATGGGTGAAGGCGGACCGGAGCTTGTAAAACAACTTCTGAATAAAACTTATGATATTAAGATGCCGCAGGTAGTAGGAATCTATCTGGATGGAGAGCCGATGAAAGGTGTCGGACCACAGGATGTGGCACTGGCAATCATTGGAGCGACATTTAAAAATGGCTATGTAAACAATAAAGTGATGGAATTTGTCGGACCGGGTGTAGAAAAGTTAAGTGCAGACTTCCGAATTGGCATTGATGTTATGACAACCGAGACGACATGTCTGTCATCTATCTGGAAAACTGATGAAAAGATCAAAGAATTTTATGAGATCCACGGAAGAGTGGGAGAGTATAAAGAATTGAATCCGGGAGCAGTTACTTACTATGATGGTATGGTATATGTGAACTTAAGCGAGATCAAACCAATGATCGCGATGCCGTTCCATCCATCGAATGTCTACACGATCGATGAAGTGAATGCAAACTTAAAAGATATTTTGCATGATGTAGAGCAGAAAGCACTGGTAAGCCTGGACGGTGCAGTAGATTATTCTCTGCAGGATAAGGTTGTAAATGGTAAATTATATGTAGATCAGGGACTGATCGCAGGATGTGCCGGTGGTGGTTTTGAAAATATCTGTGCGGCAGCAGACATTATCAAAGGTCACTACATAGGGGCAGATGCATTTACATTCAGTGTATATCCGGCAAGTACACCGATTTATATGGAACTTGTGAAGAATGGCGTAGTGGCAGATCTGATGGAGGCAGGAACGATTGTGAAGACAGCATTCTGCGGACCTTGCTTTGGTGCAGGAGACACTCCGGCAAACAATGCATTTTCTATCCGTCACTCAACAAGAAACTTCCCGAACCGTGAAGGTTCCAAGTTACAGAGCGGACAGATTGCATCCGTTGCTCTTATGGATGCAAGATCAATTGCAGCAACAGCAGCAAACAAAGGCTTCCTGACACCTGCAACAGATATGGATGTCGAATACAAAGGACAGACCTATCATTTCGATGAGAAGATTTATGCAAACCGTGTATTTGACAGTAAGGGCGTAGCCGATCCATCTGTAGAGATCAAGTTTGGACCGAATATCAAAGACTGGCCGGCAATGGCAGCACTTCCGGAGAATCTGCTCTTGAAAGTAGTATCCGAGATCCACGATCCGGTAACGACAACAGATGAGCTGATCCCATCCGGAGAGACTTCTTCTTATCGTTCGAATCCTTTAGGACTTGCAGAATTTGCATTGTCCAGAAAAGATCCGGCTTACGTTGGAAGAGCCAAAGAAGTGCAGAAAGCGGAGAAAGCAATTGAAGCAGGAAAATGTCCGTTGGATGAATTAGAAGAATTAAAACCAGTTATGGATGTGATACATACAAAATATCCGGAAGTCGGAAAAGGCAACCTCGGAATCGGAAGTACAATCTTCGCTGTAAAACCGGGAGACGGTTCTGCGAGAGAACAGGCAGCATCCTGCCAGAAAGTACTTGGTGGCTGGGCGAACATTGCAAATGAATATGCAACCAAACGTTATCGCTCCAACCTTATCAACTGGGGTATGCTTCCATTCCTCACAGAAGAGGATGACAAGAACTTAAGTTTCAAGAATGGCGATTACATCTATGTGCCGGAGATCCGCAAAGTGATCGAAGAGAAAGCAGATGTAGCGGCATATGTAGTCGGTGATGAGCTTAAGGAGATTCGCTTGAAGCTTGGAGATATGACAGATGCGGAGAGAGAAATTATCTTGAAAGGATGTCTTATCAACTACTATCGTGGATAAGTATGTGGATAGAATAAAAAACGCTGAAAAGGGGACGGGGATTTTCTAGAAAATCCCCGTCCCCTTTTCAGCGTTAACCTTTTTTCCAACTTTTATGCAACACTTTTCCACATGTTTTCCTCTAATATATGTGGAAAATAATTCATCGATGATGGAAACAGTATCTAACAGGGAGGTCATTTATGAAATGTGATGTGGATACGTTCGCGCGGATGTATGAAGAGATTTATAAAGATTTGTATCGATTTGCATTGTGTATGATGAAAAATGAACAGGATGCAGAGGATGCGGTGAGTGATGCGGTACTTTCTGGGTATGAGAACATCCGGAAACTCCGGGATGAGAAGGCTTTTAAAAGCTGGATGTTTACAATACTGGCGAACACATGTAAGAAGAAACTGCAAAATAGAAGCAGAAAGTTTCGTATGGAGAAGGATATGGAGTCGTCAGAGTCGGAGAGAAATAATTTTAGAACCGGACATCCGGATTATGGAATATCCGTAGATGTGCAACGTGCATTTTTGCATTTGTCTGAGGAAGAGCAGACAATCATTGCGCTGTCTGTATTTGGTGGATATAACAGTAAAGAAATCGGCGAAATGCTGAAGCTGAATGCCAATACGGTACGGTCTAAGAGAAGCCGCGGACTTGAAAAGATGGAATGTATATTAGCGTAGGGAAAAGGAGCGTGCAATATGGAGAAAAGAGAACAGGATCTCTTGTATAAGATAGAAGTGGGCAGCGAAAATGTAGTAGTTCCGGATAGCCTGAAGCCGGAAAATATGAAGAAAAAACTGGAACAGTGTGCGTGGGAAGAACGCAGGAGAAAAAGACGCAGACAGTGGAAGTTCGCGGGTGCGGCAGCAGCCTGTATTGTATTGGTGGCAGGAATCACAGTATACCAGAATCGGACGAGAATGGTAAAATCGGATTCTGCTGTGATAAACAGCGCTGATTCTTCGGATGGTGTAGTGGCAAAGTCTGTTGAGAAATGTCCGGTAAATAAGGGGAATCAGGAAAACCAGAAATATTATGCAAAAAGCTACAAAGAAATCCGTAAATATATAGAAGCGAGTGAGAAAGAGGAAACCGCCAAAGGAAGCACAAAAGAACAACAGTCATGCGCAGACGCGACAGGAGATTATTCAAATACGAATGTGCGTCAGGAAGGTGTAGATGAAGCAGACGTGGCAAAGACGGATGGTCGTTATCTCTATGTGTTAGAGGATGGCGGAGACTATGTTTCTATCGTAGACACGAAAACAAGTATGAAAAAAATCAGTGAGATTAAGGCACCGAAGGATGAAACTATCGAGGAATTTTACCTGACAGAAAAAAATAAAAAAGTGGTAATGATATGCAGTAATTCATCGGATGATGATTATGTGGAAGATGTTACCAGGAGTTCTTTAATAAGTAAACAAACAGAAGGAACCAGAGTAGTAACTTATGATGTACAGGATAAAAAGCATCCAAAGAAAGCGGGCGAAGTATCACAGAACGGTGAGTATGAGCTTTCAAGAATTTCTGACGGGTATCTGTATATTTTTTCAAATTACTGGGTAGCGGAAAAATGGAAGAAAAAGCACCCGTCCACTTATATTCCGTATGTGGATGGCGATCTGATGAAGGCGAAAGATATTTATTTACCGGAAGGAACAAAAGGATGCATGTATGAAATTGTTTCGTCAATTAATCTGAAACAGCCGGATAAGATCGCAGACAGCAAAGCTATTTTTTCAGAAGGCGGAGACGCATATGTAAGCAACAAAAATATTTACTATTATGAAGAAGAATGGACTGGCAACGGAAAGCAGGAGAAGACATTACTCCGTAAACTATCTTACAAAAAAGGAAAACTGGCGGTTGTTGCGCAGAAGACATTCAGAGGATATCTGAATGATTCATTTTCGATTGATGAATATGATGGATATCTCCGCATGGTTGTGACGAGAGGTAAGACAAATGCGGTCTATGTCCTGGATCAGAAATTAAAGCTGACCGGAAAGATTACAAACCTTGCGAAAGACGAGCGCGTGTATTCTGTAAGATTTTTAGGAGATACAGGATATTTTGTTACTTATAAAGAAACGGATCCGCTGTTTTCGGTAGACTTATCTAATCCGAAGAATCCGAAGATCCTTGGGCGCTTAAAAATACCGGGATTTTCCAATTACCTGCATTTCTATGGAGAAGATAAGCTTCTTGGCATCGGAATGGATGTAGATAAGAAAGGTGATGTAACAGATGGTGTGAAGCTGTCCATGTTTGATATTTCCGATAAAAAAAATGTGAAAGAGGAACATAAGTATACACTGAAAGATGTTTATAGTACAGATGTGGAATGGGATTATAAAGCGGCGCTTATTGATGTGGAAAAAAATATAATCGGCTTCCCGGCAGGAGGAGAAAACAGACAAATGTATTATTTATTCAGCTATACAGAAGAAAAGGGATTTCAGTCTAACATGAAAGAAAAGATTTATGGAAGTGATGCGTTATCAACAAGAGGTATATATATTAAAGACTGTCTATATGTAATCCATGGAAATGTACTGAAAGCGTATAGCCTGAAGACATATAAGAAAGTTGATGACTGTCTGTTGTAAACGGAATTTACGCTGTAAATATAATTGTTGACTGGATGCTGCATACTGTTGCAACAAAAAAATAGAATTTTAATCTTATAATATGTAAATAGCAGATATGAAAAATAAAGAAAACCTTCGGCAAAGGATTCCTGATTTACATGAGGTGAAAAAGGAACCGATATGTCGGAGGTTTTCTCTGTTTGGGCTCCGGATGAAAGTGCCAATTGCAAATTCTGTTGGGGCTCTATAGGGCTAAGATTTGGCTAAATCGATTTATTTTATTGCAGACAGACGGCTTCTTAAGATCGGTCCTACAATCATAGCGATAATGATCTTAACAGCATCTCCGGCAAGATACGGAAGCACGCCGACAGATAATCCTGCCATGAAAGAAATATGCATCTGGTAAGCAAGCCATGCAGTTCCGAAAATGTAAGCAACAGCAAGACCGAGTACCATGCCAAGAACAGCCGGAAGCTTTTTGCCGCCAAATTTGTTAGTACCGATTCCTGCGATTATCGTCATGAAAATGAATCCAATCAGATATCCGCCAGTCGGTCCGGCAAGTTTTTCAAGTCCACCGGTAAAACCGGAAAATACAGGCAGACCTGCAATTCCGAGAAGCAGATAAATGATATAGCTGAAAAGTGCATCATTCCAGGAAAGAATAAAAACAGCGATATATATAACCAGATTTGTCAGTGAAATCGGCACCGGACTGACTGGAATTGGAATAGCAAATGGTGCCAGAATACAGATAACGGCAGTGATCAAAGCAATCTCTACCATACGTTTTGTAGTAAAAGCTGATTTAGTAGTTGATGTCTCCATGTAAAAAGTCCTTTCTGTGATGTGAGTTTGTTCGTACAATAATCATTTATTTAACAAAGTCATTATAATTGTAGATACAAGGAATGTCAACTATAAAAATATAAAGGTTAACAATTAAGAACCGAAAGATGTCATAAAATCACTCCCTGACAAGCACATCGAATTTGTCATCATTTAAATACATATCCAGTTTAATGAAACGTCCCGATTCTGGAAGCTTTGACACAGCGTGGATTGCATTTTTTATTTTGATATAGATATCGGTCACTTTCAATAAAATTGCCTGGTTATTCACACTGAAAAAACGGCATGTCACGCAGACGGAGCGCGCAGAGGATGAGGCAGTGAGCGTGGAAGTTACGGCAGAAAAAGCTGCAAATTATATAGGAGAGGAGTACAGAGATGATGATTTTGAGTCTGTTTGTTATGGCTTGAAAATGTTATGCTATGTATCAGAAGAACATGAATAAAAAGTCAGAATTGACAGATAATAATAAAATAACAAAGATGAAATAAAATAATATAATAAAAATATAAAAATAGTGTTGACAAAATAGAAGCGCGGTGCTATTATAAAGTCAATCCAAAAGAGATACGAAATCTAAAAATCAAATAAAAGAAGATCTGACGAGAAAGGATTTTCGAAATAACATTTGAGAGATTTGAAGATTTGGAAATTCATGTAAAGGAGGCTTATTCCGTTGGACAGTTTGATCGATTCATCAATTCAATATGTTAGTGGTATGGCAGAGAATGATTCCCGAAAAATAAGCCTTTACCATAGAAGTTAGAATCCGGTAAGATTAGAATGGAAGAAAAAAATCGGAGATGTCAAGAAACCGGAAGATAGAATAAAGAGTTACATCTGCACAGACATATTGGAAATAAATACCACAGATAGAAGAAAAACGAGTAAAACTTATGTGAAGTTATAAAATGTGTAAAGAAACATTTTATACATACCCCTTACTCATCCTTAAAAATAGAAAGGAAAAGGTTACGGGAATTGGTAATAATATTTCCTCCGATTTAATATAATAATAAATATGATAAAATTCAATATAAGATAGCCATTGCAATCAGGAACGACTGTAATGGCTATTTTAATGTTACATTTTTGTAATATTTTTTTAACAAATAGAGCGTATATTTTGACAATGCTAATACCATATGCTAAACTTATATCATCTTTAAATATAGTAAAATAGTAGAAATATAATTAAATTTTGAGGTGAGAAATTTGGATAAATATGAATATCGGGTTAAGACCGAGCAGATGCTCGAATACGTGGAGCAGAAGCAGTATAAAAAAGCTATGGAGATCGCAGATACGATTGACTGGCGCAGAGTAAAAAATGCATCCATGTTGAATACCGTCAGTGAGATTTACGAATGTAACGGAGAGTATCAGAAGAGCAGGGATGTGCTGTTCCTGGCATATGACCGTGCACCTGGAAGCCGTAAAGTTATATACCGGTTAGGTCTTCTGGCATTGAAATTGGAGGACACACAGGAAGCTTCTGACTGTTATGAAGAATTTGTTAAAGTGGCACCGCGTGATCCGAATCAGTATATTTTGAAATATAAGATTCTGAAAACACAGGGAGCTGATCTGGAAGAACAGATTCGTGCGCTGGAAGATTTCAAGAAATCTGAATATGTTGAGAAATGGGCATATGAACTGGCATTATTGTATCACGAGGCAGGAATGACAGCGAAGTGTCTGGAAGAATGTGATGATCTGATCTTGTGGTTCAGTGAAGGCAAATATGTATATCAGGCGATGGAATTAAAGATGAAATACAAACCGCTGACTCCGCTTCAGCAGGAGAAGTATGATAGCAGACCTGGCGGAGTAAGACCGGAACCGGCATTTGACGAAGAGGATGCTGAGAGCGAAGAAGAGGACATGCCGGAAGAGAGTGCGGCAGAAGAGGCGGTCGAAGAAGAGAAAGCTTATGAAGCAGAACCGGAAGAAGTCGCAGAGGAAACTTACGAAACAGAACCGGAAGAAGTTACCGAAGAAGCGGTGGAGCAGGAGGTTTACGAAGCAGAGCCGGAGGGAATTGCAGAGGAAACTTATGAAGCAGAACCGGAAGAAGCGGCAGAGGACGTTTACGAAGCGGAGCCGGAAGAAGTTGCAGAGGAAGCTTATGAAGCGGAGCCGGAAGAAGTTGCAGAGGAAACTTATGAAGCGGAGCCGGAAGAAGTTGCAGAGGAAGCTTATGAAGCAGAGCCGGAAGAAGTTGCAGAAGAAGATGTTCCGCTGGAGACAATGGAACCTGCAAGTGATCCGGTACAGGAGATCAATATAGAAGAAAAGGCAATGGCTGAGAAGGAAGAAGAACTTCTGCTTGGCGGACAGATGAAGATTGAAGAGATCCTGCAGGAGTGGGAAGAAAAGCAGAAAGCAAATGCAGAAGCAATCAAAGAGCAGAAAGTCAAAGATGAAGCGCGTCTTGCAAAAGAAAGAGAAGAAGCAAGAAAACGCCGCGAAGCAGAACGACTTGAACTGGAGCGAAAGGCTGCTGAGGCTGAGGCAGAGCGCAAGCGTATAGCGGCAGAAAAAGAAGCAGCAAGAAAGCGTGCCGAGGAAGAAGCGAGAAGAAAAGCGGAAGAGGAAGCTGAGAGAAAGCGCAAAGCCGAGGAAGAAGCGAGAAGAAAGGCTGAAGAAGAAGCAGCAAGAAAGCGTGCCGAGGAAGAAGCAAGAAGAAAGGCTGAAGAAGAAAGAGCCAGAAAAGAAGCTGAAAAAGAAGCCGCTATCCAGGAAGCAGCCAAAAAGGCAGCAGAACGACTTGCAAAACAGCAGACAATGGGTAAGCCGGACGAGAAAGTTACAGAAGAAAAGAAAAATACACAGCGTCTGCCAGACGATATTTTAGATTTAGTAGAGCAGCTTGAAAGCAGAGCAGCAACACCTAAGACTTCAAAAATTGTACTGGATGAAGATCTGGATGATGAAGAAGATCTGGAAGATGCAGTATTTGGTGGAGCAGAAGATGACTTCGACGGTGATGATTTTATTGAGGATGACTACAATGAAGAAGAATATGTAGAAGACTTCGATGAGGAATATGATGAAAATGATTTCGATGAAGAGAACTTTGACGAGGAGCCGGTAGAAGAAGACTTCGGCGAGGAAGACTTTGATGAAGAGGATTTCGCAGAAGACGGCGAAGATTTTGATGAGGCTGATTTTGATGAAGGAGATTTCGGCGAGGAAGACTTTGATGAAGCCGATTTTGCTGAAGAAGATTTTGAAGAAGCATCCGCGGAGGAAGAAGATTTCGTAGAAGGAGATTTCGCAGAGGAAGATTTTGCAGAGCCGGAAGAAGTATCTGCAGAAGATGAGCCGGAAGAGGTTTCTTATGAAGAAGCTGAAGAAGAAGACTTTGATCTGGATGATTTCTTCAATGATGACAAAGATGATGATACAGATCTCGGTGAAGCGCTTGAGATCGAGGAGCCTTCAGAGGCAGAGATACAGAAACGTATCAAGAAGTCTAAAGGTGGCGGAGTTCCGTTTGATACAGGATTTGTAGTAACCGGTCGTTATGACTTAAATGCAACAAGTGAGATTGGTCTGAAAGCCGGACTTACAGAAGAACAGAAGAAGTTATTCTCTTACTTTGTACCAGTCAGAGGTATGAGTGAGCAGATTGTAGAAGTTCTGGATAATGACCGCCGTGCACAGAGAGAAGGAACTTCCAAGACAGGAAACCTTATGGTTATCGGAAGAAAAGGATCTGGTAAGACAGTTCTTGCTGTTGATATTGTAAAAGCAATCCAGAAACAGCGTAACCTGAAACAGGGTAAAGTTGCAATTGTAACAGGAGAGTCACTGAATAAGAAAGAGTTATCCAATATTATCCAGAAACTCCGTGGTGGAGCGATCATTATCGAAAAAGCCGGTAAGTTAAATTCCAGAACAGTAGAAGAGTTAAGCTATCTGATGGAAAGAAAGACAGGAGAGATGCTGTTTGTACTGGAAGATCAGAGAAAACCATTGGAACGTATTATGACAGCTAATCCGGATTTCAAACGCAAGTTTACTTCAAAACTGGAGCTGCCGGTATTTATCAATGATGAGCTGGTAACATTCGGTCAGACATATGCGAAGGAAAATGGATATAAACTGGATGAAATGGGAATCCTTGCATTGTACAGCCGAATCGATGTAATGCAGAGAGAGGATCATGCCGTAACAGTTGCCGAGGTTAAAGAGATTATGGATGAAGCAATCGCTCATTCACAGAAAGCAAATGTAAAACATCTTGCAAGAAGAGTCTTTGGAAAAGGAACGGATCACGCAGACCGGATCATCCTTAAAGAAGAGGATTTCAGAATTTAGTTTGACAATAAAAATAAATTCAAACTATAAATGAGAAAAAAGAGTTTTGACAGATAATGTTTGTCAAAACTCTTTCTTTTTACCTTGTTCTAACGTATAATAAATATATTACCATAAGAGTATGGGAAGGTGGAATTATGGCTGAAAGAAAGAAAAAAACATATGAGATCGGGGAGCTGGATCAGTATCTTTTTGGACAGGGGAACCATTACGAGATATATAAGAAGCTGGGATCGCACCGAGTAAAGGATGGACACCGTCAGGGTGTGTATTTTGCTGTGTGGGCACCGCATGCGAAGTCGGTATCCGTTGTCGGTGAATTTAACGAATGGGATACACAGGCGAATCCGATGAAGCGGGAAGAGCCGTTGGGAATTTATACGTGCTTTATACCAAAGGTACAGGAAGATATGATGTATAAGTATTGTATTGAGACTTATACGGGAGACTACATTTTCAAGGCAGATCCATTTGCAAACTATGCAGAGTTACGACCGGGAACTGCATCGAGAGTGCATGATATCAGTGAGCTGAAATGGTCGGATACGCAGTGGATGAAGCGCAGGGAAGACTGGGATCATAAGAAAGAACCAGTGTCTGTGTATGAAGCGCATATCGGTTCGTGGAAGAAACATCCGGGGTGTGAGGACGATGGATTTTATACATACCGGGATTTCGGTAAAGAGATAGTCAAATATGTAAAAGACATGGGTTATACGCATGTGGAGCTGATTGGTATTGCGGAGCATCCGTTTGACGGTTCATGGGGATATCAGGTGACAGGGTATTATGCACCAACTTCCAGATATGGAACCCCGCAGGATTTTGCATGGATGGTCAACCATCTGCATCAGCATAATATCGGTATCATTCTTGACTGGGTGCCGGCACATTTTCCGAAAGATGCACACGGACTTGCTGATTTTGATGGAACCCCAACGTTTGAATATGCAGATCCGAGGATGGGAGAACATCCGGACTGGGGAACGAAGATTTTCGATTATGGAAAGAATGAAGTGCGGAACTTCCTGATTGCCAATGCGCTGTTCTGGGTGGAATACTTCCATATAGACGGTCTTCGCGTAGATGCGGTTGCGTCCATGTTATATCTGGATTATGGAAAGAATGCAGGAGAGTGGGTGCCGAATAAGTACGGAGAGAATAAGAATCTTGAAGCGATTGATTTCTTTAAGCATCTTAATTCGGTTGTGCTTGGCCGTAATCCAGGTGCAATGATGATTGCTGAGGAATCTACTGCATGGCCGAAGGTAACCGGGGATGTGGAAGATGACGGACTGGGATTCAGCTTGAAATGGAACATGGGCTGGATGCATGATTTTACAGAATATATGAAATTGGATCCGTATTTCAGAAAAGATAATCATAATCTGATGACATTTGCAATGAGTTATGCATATAGTGAGAACTATATTCTGGTTCTGTCGCATGATGAAGTTGTACATCTGAAGTGTTCAATGTTGAATAAGATGCCGGGACTTGGATTTGATAAATATGCGAATCTGAAAGTCGGATATGCATTTATGATGGGACATGTCGGTAAGAAACTGTTGTTTATGGGACAGGAATTTGCACAGCTCCGTGAGTGGAGTGAGGAGAGAGAGTTGGACTGGTATCTTCTTGCAGAGCCGGAACATCAGGCGATTCAGAACTGGGTACGTGATCTTCTGCATTTGTATAAGAATAAAAAAGCGATGTATGAGGCAGATCATGAATTTGGTGGCTTTGAGTGGATCAATGCTGATGACACATACAGAAGTATTTTCAGCTTCATGCGTCATTCCAAAGATGGCAAGAAGAATCTGTTGTTCGTATGTAACTTCACACCGATGGAAAGAGCAGATTATCGTGTCGGTGTTCCGAAGAGAAAACAGTATAAGTTGCTGCTGAACAGCGATGAAGAGAAATACGGTGGAACGGGTGAGAAACGCCCGCAGGTATACAAAGCACAGAAGCAGGAATGCGACGGAAGACCATATTCATTCGCATATTCACTTCCACCATACGGCGTAGCAGTTTTTGAATTTTAAGAGTAACTATTCAGAACCAAGTATAAAAAGAAGAGACGATACGGCATGCTTGCATGCAGGTGTCGTCTCTTCTTTTTATACAGGTGACTCGAATAGAGTCACCGCCCCGGACATGAGCAAAAGAGCTGCGAAGCAGCGGAAAAGCGCGAGGGACGCGCGATTTTGCGAATGAGCGGGGATGGTTCTGAAAAGTAAAAGAAACTCGAATAGAGTCACCGCTTAGCTATTTCACTTCCTCCATCGTCGGGATAGAGACAGCCGCTCCCGCTCTGGAGCAGGTAATGGCAGATGCTTTTGACGCCAGTTCCAGCGAAGCAGGAATATTTTTGCCGTGTAACAGTCCGGATAAAAAGAACCCGGTAAATGTATCTCCGGCAGCGGTTGTGTCTACAGCTTTTATTTTAAAGGCTGGCTGATAAATCTGTGTGTCGGAAGAGAGATACATAGAACCTTCTTCGCCGAGTGTCAGTACAAAATCGTTCTCAGGGAAAAGCTCCTGCAGTCTGGAAGCAAGCTCTTCGTTATCGGAAATATCAGCATCCGACAGTTTGCTCTTAATCAGCCCTGCAGCTTCAATCTCATTTACAAAAAACAGATCGATGAGATGCAGCGGAAGTTCAAAAATCTTCGCATCCATTGGAGATGGATTCAAGATGATCTTCATGCCTCTGGCTTTCGCATTGATAATGATATAAGAGAGCTGATTGATCTCATTCTGGAGAACCAGGTAATCTCCTGAGCCAAAATGAGAGAGAACTTCATCTGCATATATTGTTGTGATTTGCTGGTTTGTTCCGCCATAGAGAAGAATACAATTGTCTCCCTGCACATCATTCTGGATGATTGCATGCCCGGTTGGCGTTTTTGTGTCGGTATGCAGAAGTTCTGTATGTACTCCGGCAGCAGTTAAAATGTCAGAGAGAAATTGTCCATCGGCTCCGATGACTCCGGCATGCCAGACTGACATGCCGGCTTTTGCAAGGGCGATAGACTGGTTCAGTCCTTTTCCACCCGGATATTGTTTTAAATCTTCGGAAGAGAGGGTTTCCCCTTTCTTCACAAAGTGCGGTACTTTATATACGTGATCAATATTTAATGACCCGAAATTCAGTATTTTCATACCTGTATCCTCCGTCTGTAAAATATCGAAAGTACAGTGACTTTAGTTGGAGGAACTGTCGTCCGAAGAATTGCTGTCTGAGGAATCTGAATCACTTCCGGTCAGTCCCTTGAAAAAGTTCACGACTTTATCCCACCAGCCTTCAGTATCTGCATTCTGAACTTTGTCTTTGATATCGTCCAGTGTGCTGTTGCTGACAACATCACTTCCGAGAATGTCATCTTTGGTCTGGCTGATGATTCCACCGGAATTGCTGTCATTTCCGCCGAAAAATCCTTTGATGTTATTGACCAGTTTTGTGAAGAAACCTTCGCTCTTGCCTTCCAGGTTGTTCAGCGTCTGCTGAAGAGATTTGACATCGTAATCATACTGGGAAATCTTCTCCATCAGGGATACGATCTTATCTTTCTGCTCGTCGGTGAGATTAACGTCCAGATCTTTCGCTTTTTCATCGACTGTATCTGCAATCTTATCTTCGTCGCTGATATCATTTGCAATGACATCTTCTTTGACATCGTTCATCAGATCCGTTGCCTTGTCCTGTCCGATATCGTCAGCAAGTTCACCGGTAGTTACAAGCTCTTCTGTAGCGGCTTCTTTCTGCCCTTCGTCCAATTTCTCACCGCTTGCAGTCTCATAAGCCATCATGATTCCGGTTAAAGCACCAGTTCCGGATACTTCGATCGGAGATGCCGCAACAACGTTGCAGTTTTCTACGCCGGAAGTTGTCAGAGTGCTGGCAATCATGGAACTGGTTACAAATGTAAGGTTTGCGACCTTCACCTGGATACCGCCGCTTGTAGTTGGTTCTACATAAGAGCAGCTGTAAGTCTTGTGACCAATCTGCGCTTCAGATGCAATCCCTTCCATATATTTACGTTCGTCCTGATTGGTAACTTCGATCGTTTCTACACTGTCCTTGCTTGTTCCGAAATATTCATACATAGACTTCTTCTGGTCGTCTGACAGGTTTGTCCCGATCGTAACAACTTTGGAACTGTCTGCGTTGGCGATCATCGGAAGACTTGCACATGTAAGTGTAACTGCCAGAGCAAGTGGAATGATTTTTTTAAATTTTTTCATAATAATGGCTGTTGCCGTACCTCCTTTTATGACTGGTATTACCAGATGTATTTTTAATGAGTTTAAATAAAAATGATGCCAGAAGACCGCAGAAATGTATTGATTTTGTAATCTTTTCCATTATTATATGGGAGCTGGCATCATTATAGTATCATAATCGTTTTGGTTTGCAAAGAAAATCCGTCTTAACTCTTTCTGAAGATTTTCTTTAGGCGTTCTTCTAATATAGAAGAGGAAATCAGTCCGCCGAAAGAGGCGAGAACTGTACCGTTTTTAAAGCAGACAAATGTCGGGACGAGATCATCCGTATAAGTTTTGGCTAAGAGTGGTGATTCGTCAATGTCTACTTCTATAAATAAATACTGCGCATGGTATTTGCCGGATATTTCTTCTGCAATTGGTTTCATCATTGCACATTTTGTGCACCAGGATGCGTAAAACATCACAACGACCGGCACGCCGGAATTGTGTATAACAGCAGGAAAATTTGCTGTAGTGACATGCTTCATAAATCAGCCTCTTTTCTTCGTATGGCAGTCCGTGTCTGTATTCAGGTACCGGCATACTTCGCAGAAAGAATGTAAAAGACATGAGAATGGTCTGTGACAGCGCCTGCTGCAAATGTTGGTAAAACAAAAACAGGAGTGCCGTCGTCTTCGTTTCGGTTTCATGAATGTGTACCTCTGCACAGACTATTGTTACTTTATTATATGATACAAAGTAAAAAATGCGTATGATGAACGTGCAAGAGGCATATGCTTATTTCCTTGCCGCAATCAGTTTGTTGATTGGATGTTTCATGGAAGAGAATTTCTCCTCGTATTCTGTCATGACATTGCCTTCGTTCATGGCAGGATCATGATGCAGGTCATAGGTACATGCGATCATTTTCCAGATGTCGGATGTTTCCAACTGTTCGGTGGAGAAATCAAAGAGATCTCGGTTGTCTGTTTTAAATTCGACAGTGCCATCCGGAATGAGGATCTTGTCATAGCGGGCAAAAAATTCTGCAGATGTCAGACGTCTTCTTGCATGGCGGGCTTTCGGCCATGGATCGGAGAAATTCAGATAGATCCGGGATACTTCATTTTCAGCAAAAACTTCCGGAAGATCTGTGGCATCCATACAGATAAAGCGTAGATTCGGAAGATGGAGTGTGACTGTTTCTTCGGATGAAGAATCGGATGTTACCTCCAGCTTCTCGACAGCACGTAGAAGGACGCTGGAATAACGCTCGATGCCGATATAGTTGATATCTGGGTTCTGCTCTGCCAATGTCAGAATAAACTGACCTTTTCCCATACCGACTTCAATATGAAGTGGATGATTATTGTGAAAAATTTCGCTGTTCCATTTGCCACGGAAGTGTCGCTCATCTTTGATTACCATTTCTGAATTGGCAAGTACGCTCTCCGCACGGGGTATATTTCTTAATCGCATAGAATGTTCCTTTCTGATATTATCCTTATTAAATACATTTTTTCATGTATATTGCATGTGCTTTTCCAGTTTAACTTTTGTCCTTTAAAATGTCAAATTTGCTATGGATTTTTCTAAAAATAAGAGTATTATATAACATATACATAAAAATATGGAAAAAGAATGGAGGCGGATTATGGATTCTGTAGTAGAGCGGTTGAGCGAAATTGAAAAAACAGCAGAAGATATTGTTGAACATGCCGAAAAACAGAAGGCGGAGATTGAACATCAGATACAAAATGAACGAGACGTGTTTGATCGGGAAACAGAGCAGGCTACACAGGAAGAGCTTTCCAGAATTCGTGCGCAGGCAAAAGAAAAAATGGATGCAGTTATGGAGGAGCAGAGGGAGAAGAACCAGAAGCTTCTGGAAGAACTGCGAAAAGAATATGAAGAAAATCATGAGGCGTATGCCAGAGAGATATTAGAACATATCACAGAGGTATAGAACATGGGAAATGTTATGGCTTACAGCGGAATTGTCACGAAAGTCCACGGGATGCAGGCGAAACTTCTGTCGGAAGAGGAGCTTGAGGAAGTCGCATCCAAAAAGACAGTTCCGGAAGTAATTGAGTATCTGAAAGAAAAGCCGGCATATGCAGAGTATATGAACCGGCTGGAGGTAAAACTTTATCATCGAAGGAATGTTGAGAAAGTGCTGTATCAGTCTTTGTATGCAGACTGGTCCAGACTGTTCCGGTTTGCGGGAATGGAACAGAAGAAGTTTTTGAAAGTTTACTGGAAACGGTATGAAGTGGATTTGATCAATTACTGTCTTCGTATCGTATTTAATCATTATGAAAAACCATTTGATCTGGAATACAAGAAAGACTTTTTTGACCGGTATTCACAGATCTCGATTGACAAGATGATTACGTCCAGAAATATTGACGAGCTGGTTGATAATTTACAGGGTACGGAGTATTATGAACCGCTCATTAAGATAAAAGATTCAGGTGCAGCGACGTTGTTTGACTATGATCTTGCACTGGATCTCTATTATTTTACGACACTTTGGAGAAAACAGCGCAGACTGCTTAAGAAGAAAGAGCTGGAGATCTATACGCGAGACTGCGGAACAAAGATTGACCTTTTGAATATCCAGTGGATATACCGTGCGAAGAAATATTATCATTTACTGCCGCCGGATATTTATGCACTTACGATTCCAATTCATTACCGGCTGAATCTGGAAGATTTTAAGATGCTGGTAGACACACCGAGTGTGGAGGAATTTCAAAATCGGCTGGACGAAACATATTATGCGAAGAAATATGAGATCGGGAAGGAACAGAAGACGATGGAGCAGATCTATCAGGACTGCCTGCGTCAGTTGTATCTGTCAGACCGAAGGCGAGAGCCGTATTCGATCGCATCGATCAGCACATATCTGTTTTTAAAAGAAGAAGAAATTAAAAAGTTGACGACAGCGTTTGAATGTATTCGCTACGGATTAACAACAACAGAGACTTTAGCATATATGAAAGGGGTGATTCGATGATCGTCAAGATGAAATTCTTAAGCATAAGCGGGCCGAAGACAGACATTGACCGTGTCTGCGACCAGTATCTTTCTAAGTATGAAATGCAGTTGGAAAATGCAGTGGCTGAGCTTAAGACAACGGACAATCTGCAGCCATTTGTAGATTTGAATCCTTACCGGGAACCGCTCGCGAAGGCGGAGCAGTTTACGGCAATGATCAAGGATGACAAGATCTGTCCGAAAGCAGTGACATCGCAGGAGGAGATGCTTGCAATGATCCGGGAAGTGAATCATGATTTTCTGGAACTGCAGGAACAGAAAGAATTATTAAAAAAGAAAGTAGAAAGTTTACGGGAAAGACTGGATGTATTGACACCGTTTCAACCGCTGGATCTGGATCTGTACAAAGTTATGCGTTACCGCTATATGAAGGTGCGGTTTGGACGGATTTTGGTAGATTATTTTAATCGGCTTGAAAAATATTTATTTGATGATCTGAATGCAGTATTTATAGAGGGAGCAAGGGATGAGAATTATGTCTATGGATGTTATTTTACATCCAATCCAGAAGCGAGCAAAATAGACTCTGTATTTAATTCACTTCATTTTGAGCGGATCAGCCTGTCACCAGATTTTATTGGAACGCCGACGCAGGCATGTGAGGAATTACAGAAAGAGATTGGTAAAACGAAAAAGAAGATCAAGAAGATTAAGCAAAGTATCCGTGTGCTGGTTGAAAAGCATGCGGCAGAACTGTTAGGAGCGCAGAAGCGTCTGGAAGAATTGTGCAATATCTTTGATGTGCGTAAGATGGCAGCGCGAATTGAGGAAGGCGACAACAAGGAAGAGTATTACATCCTGTGCGGATGGATGGGCGAAGAAGATGTCGCTAAATTCCTGGAAGAGACGAAAAAGGATGATAAGATATTTGTTGTAGTGGAAGAAGACAGAGAGAAGTTCTTCGGTGAACCGCCGACAAAGCTTAAGAATCCGAAGCTTTTCAAACCGTTTGAGATGTTTGTACGGATGTATGGGCTTCCAGCGAATGATGAGATGGATCCGACAATGTTCGTGGCACTTACTTATACATTTATTTTCGGCGCGATGTTCGGAGATGTGGGACAGGGCTTCTGCCTGTTTGCAATTGGTGGAATCCTGTATTTGACGAAGAAGATAAATCTCGCGGGAATTATATCGGTTGCAGGTATTTTCTCAATGGCATTTGGATTTATGTTTGGAAGTGTATTTGGTTTTGAAGATGTGATACCGGCATTATGGTTGAAACCGGTAGAAGCTATGACAAATCTGCCATTTATCGGGCAGCTGAATACGGTATTTATTGTGGCGGTTGCCTTTGGCATGGGACTGAACCTGCTGGTGATCTTGTTCCAGATGATCAATGCGATAAAAGCACATGATAGAGGCAATCTGTTATTTTCCAATAACGGACTGGCGGGATTTGTATTTTACGGATGTATCATTCTGACAATCGTTCTGTACATGACAGGACATAAGACGCCGAGTAATATTTTACTGGCAATCTGTCTTGGCATACCGGTCATCCTGTTTGTATTTAAAGAACCTCTGACGAATCTTGTGGAGCATAATCACAAGAAACTCGAAGAGGGAAAAGTGATGTTTCTTGTGCAGGGATTTTTTGAATTATTTGAAACGATGCTGAGTTATTTTTCCAATACATTGTCTTATGTGCGAATCGGTGCATTTGCAGTCAGCCATGCGGCGATCATGGAAGTTGTACTGATGTTGTCTGGAGCGGAGAGCGGAAGCGTGAATATCTTTGGCGTGATTCTCGGCAATGTGATCGTGTGCCTGTTAGAGGGACTGATTGTAGGAATCCAGGTACTCAGGCTGGAATATTATGAAATGTTCAGCCGTTTTTATAAAGGAACCGGAAGAGAGTTTAAACCATTTGATCAACATAAAAAAGAACATTAAGATCTGGAAAATAGGAGGATATTATTATGACACTGACTGTAAAATTACTGCTGATCGCAACTTTGATTCTGAGTATCATCATACCATTTGGGTATTATCTGCTTGGCGAGCAGTCGAAAAAACGCTATAAAAAAGCAATCGGAGCAAATGTGTTTTTCTTCTTTGGAGCATTTGTGATTGCGGGAATTATGTTATTTGGCGGAGACACTGTACATGCAGCAGAAGCTGCAACGCAGACCGCTTCTAATGCAACCGGATTCGGATATCTTGCCGCCGCACTTGCAACCGGTTTATCCTGTGTCGGTGGAGGTATTGCCGTAGCCAGTGCGGCAAGCGCAGCACTGGGTGCCATCAGTGAAGATTCCAGCGCACTTGGAAAATCACTGATCTTCGTAGGACTTGCAGAAGGTGTTTGTCTGTATGGACTGATCATCTCCTTCATGATCCTTGGTAAATTGTAAGATGAAAATGTATCTGATCAGTGATAATATCGATACTCTGACAGGAATGAGGCTTGCCGGTGTAGACGGCGTGATGGTGCACACGCGGGAAGAGCTGCGCAGTGCCATTGAAGAAGCGATGCATGATAAGACCGTTGGAATTATCCTGCTGACAGAAAAATTTGGAAGGGAATTTCCGGATCTGATCAATGAGATTAAACTGGAAAGGACGATGCCGCTTCTGATTGAAATTCCTGACAGACACGGAACCGGACGAAAAAAAGATTTTATCACTTCGTATGTAAATGAGGCAATCGGACTGAAGTTATAGATAGGAAGAAGGTGGCATGCTTGACATTAGAGGAGAAAATAAAGCATCTTCGCACGAAGGCGATGGAAGAAGCCCGTGGCGAAGGAAATGCAATCATCAAACAGCATGAGGATGCGCTCCGGCAGCTTGCAAAGCAGCATGAAGAAGAGGTGAAACGTCAGGTAGAGACGCGGATCAAAGCAGAGCAGGTAAGTGCAAAGCAGCAGCTCAATATGGCAATGTCAAAGGCGCAGCTCGAACTGAAAAGAGAGATCAGCGCGACGCAATTTGAATTAAAAAAAGAACTGTTTCAGGAAGTGGAAGAAAAACTGAATGATTATATGCAGACACCACAGTATCAGGCACTTCTTGTTACTTATATAGAAAAGGCTGCCAGATTTGCAGATGGAAAAGAGATGACGATATATCTTAATCCGTCGGATGCAAGATGGAAAGATTATTTGGAAGAGCATACCGGCATGAAACTTACGATCAGTAAAGAAGATTTTATTGGCGGGGTGCGCGCGGTAATTCATGAAAGAAATATATTAGTTGACTATGCGTTTAAGGGAGCGCTGGAAAATGAATCCCAGAAATTCTCATTCAAGGGAGGTGCGGGAATTGACTAGCGAAAAGACTGGAAAGATATATGGCATTAATGGTCCCGTTATCTATCTGAAAGGGAAGAATGGATTTAAAATGTCGGAGATGGTCTATGTCGGAAAGGAACGCCTTGTCGGTGAGGTGATTTCTCTGGATAAAGATCTGACAACGATCCAGGTATACGAGGAGACATCGGGACTGCGTCCGGGAGAAGAAGTTACGGCATCGGGCGCTGCTGTCTCTGTGACACTGGCTCCGGGAATACTAAATAACATATTTGATGGAATCGAACGACCGCTTGAGAGAATCGCAGAATCAGGAGGTGCATTTATCACACGTGGTGTCAGCGTGGACGAACTGGATAAAGAAAAATTATGGGATACACATATAACAGTGGGTATCGGTGATCTGGTGCACGGAGGAATGATTATTGCAGAAGTTCCGGAAACGCGTGCAATCGTGCATAAATGCATGGTGCCACCGGATGTAGAAGGAAAAGTAATTTCGGTTGTACCGGATGGACAGTATACGATCAAGGATACGCTGATAACACTGGAGCTTGCGGATGGGACATTAAAAGAACTGTCAATGACACAGAGATGGCCGATCCGTGTACCGCGGCCGGTATCGGAACGGTATCCGGCAAGCGTACCGCTTGTAACCGGACAGAGAATCCTGGATACCATGTTCCCGATTGCAAAGGGCGGAACCGCCGCAATTCCTGGAGGATTCGGAACCGGAAAGACGATGACACAGCATCAGATCGCAAAATGGTCCGATGCAGATATTATTATTTATATCGGATGTGGAGAGCGTGGAAATGAGATGACACAGGTTCTGGAAGAATTTTCCGAGCTGGTCGATCCGAAATCCGGCAATCCTCTGATGGATAGGACAGCGCTGATCGCAAATACTTCTAACATGCCGGTAGCTGCCCGTGAAGCATCTATTTATACCGGACTCACCCTGGCAGAGTATTATCGTGATATGGGGTATGATGTGGCGATTATGGCAGATTCTACTTCACGATGGGCAGAGGCACTGCGTGAACTGTCCGGACGACTGGAAGAGATGCCGGCAGAAGAGGGATTTCCGGCTTATCTTGCATCCAGACTGTCCGCATTCTATGAGCGTGCAGGTATGATGCAGACATTAAATGGAGCAACCGGATCAGTATCGATCATCGGTGCAGTATCGCCACAGGGTGGAGATTTCTCTGAACCGGTCACACAGAATACAAAGCGTTTCGTGCGTTGCTTCTGGGGACTGGATAAATCGCTGGCGTATGCGAGACATTTCCCGGCAATCCACTGGCTGTCCAGCTACAGTGAATATCTGAACGATTTAAGTGGATGGTATTCGGATCACGTATCGCCGAAGTTTGTAGATTACCGGAATCGTCTGATGGCAATTCTGAATCAGGAGAGCAGTCTGATGGAGATTGTAAAACTGATTGGTGGCGATGTACTTCCGGATGATCAGAAACTGATTTTGGAAATTGCAAGAGTGATCCGTCTTGGATTCTTGCAGCAGAATGCATTCCACAAAGATGATACATGCGTTTCGCTGGAGAAACAGTTTAAGATGATGGATGTTATTTTATATTTATATAAGAAAAGCCGGAAGCTGGTTGCGATGGGTATGCCGATGTCTGTGCTGAAAGCCGAAGGGATTTACGAAAAGGTAATCGCTATTAAATATGATGTGCCGAACGATAACCTGCAGCTTTTGGATCTGTATAAACGGGATATTGACGAGTTCTACGATCGTGTCGTAGAGAAGAATGCATAAAGGGGGAGTAAGTTGTGGCAATTGAATATTTAGGACTGAGCAGCATAAACGGACCTCTTGTTGTGCTGGAAGGGGTACAGGATGCATTTTATGATGAAATTGTAGAATTTGTAGTAGATCATAAGATCCATAAAATGGGAAGAATCGTGGAACTTGATGAAGACAAGGCAATCATCCAGGTATTTGAAGGTACGGAAAATATGTCGTTGGACAATACGCATACCAAGCTGACCGGACGTCCGATGGAAGTTGATGTGTCCCCGGAGATGCTGGGGCGTACATTTAACGGAATCGGCGAACCGATTGATGGACTTGGACCGATCACGGCAGCAGACAGGCGGGACATCAATGGGCTTCCGTTAAATCCGGTAAAGAGAGAGTATCCGAGAAACTATATCCGTACCGGCATTTCAGCAATTGACGGACTGACAACACTGATCCGTGGGCAGAAGCTCCCGATTTTCTCAGGAAACGGACTTCCGCATGACCAGCTTGCGGCGCAGATCGTGAAGCAGGCATCACTCGGCGAAGGTTCGGACGAGGAGTTTGCGGTTGTATTTGGCGCTATGGGTGTCAAACACGACGTGGCAGAATTTTTCCGCAGAACATTCGAAGAGAGCGGTGTATCCGATCATGTATGTATGTTCCTGAATCTTGCAAATGATCCGGTTGTTGAACGTCTGATCACGCCGAAAGTGGCACTGACAGTGGCAGAATATCTTGCTTTTGAGTGTAATATGCACATCCTTGTTATTCTGACAGATATGACATCCTTTGCGGAGGCGATGCGTGAAGTATCTTCTTCCAGAGGAGAAATCCCGTCAAGAAAAGGATATCCGGGCTATCTGTACAGTGAGCTGGCAACGATTTATGAGCGTGCCGGAATTGTAGAAGATTCGACTGGTTCTGTGACACAGCTTCCGATCCTGACGATGCCGAATGATGATATTACACATCCGATTCCGGATCTGACCGGATATATTACAGAAGGGCAGGTTGTTCTGGACCGGAATTTACACGGGCAGGCAATTTATCCGCCAATCAGTATCCTGCCGTCACTGTCCCGTCTGATGAAAGACGGGATTGGAGCAGGCTACACAAGAGAAGATCATCAGGATCTGGCAAATCAGTTATTTTCAGCTTATGCAAAGGTGGGGGAAGCGAGAAATCTTGCCTCCGTTATCGGAGAAGATGAGCTGTCACCGATCGACAAGCAGTATCTGAAATTCGGAGAAGAATTTGAAAAACGATATATCGGTCAGGGCCCAAAAGAAAACCGTACGATTCTGAATACGCTGGATCTCGGCTGGGAACTTTTAGGTTTACTTCCAAAAGAGGAATTAGACCGAATCGATACGAAACTGGTTGATAAATATTATAAGAAAAAAGAAGAGACGGATGAGGAAGAAAGTGAATCATAAGAAATAATTTTATTTCTATGACAGAGACCAGAATGAAAGCAGAAAAGGAGGCAGAGTATGGATCCGAGAGAATTTCCTACAAAAGGAAACTTAATGCTTGCCAAAAACTCGCTGGCACTGGCGCATCAGGGCTATGATCTGATGGATAAGAAGCGGAATATTCTGCTCAAAGAGCTGATGTCACTGATTGATGAGGCAAAGGATATTCAGGAAGAGATTGACCAGACATTTACAAAAGCATATGCATGCCTGCAGCGTGCGAATATCGAGCATGGAATCAGCAAAGTGCGGGAACTGGCATTTACCGTGCCGATCGAAGATTCTATCCGCATCCAGACGCGGAGTATTATGGGAACAGAGATCCCGCATGTCAAATACGATGCAAAGCAGAATGATCTGACGTATTCGTTCAGTACAACGAGAGAGTCGATCGATATTGCGCGAGAAGCATTCCGGGAAGTGAAAGATCTGACCATCAAATTGTCGATGGTGGAGAATGCGGCGTATCGTCTGGCAACGAATATTAAAAAGACACAGAAACGTGCCAATGCGCTTAAGAATATTACGATTCCGATGTACAGCAATCTGGTATACACGATCAGCAATGCGCTGGAGGAAAAAGAAAGGGAAGAGTTTACCAGATTGAAGGTGATTAAGCGGATGAAGTCGTAGAGGATTATATAATAATGAAATATAAGAAAAAGACTTGACAATTTTTGCGTGGGGGGGAGACTAAAACTAAAAAAGGGAGGCACAGGGGAATGAAAAAGTATAAAAAATATTTTATCATTACACTTATGTTAGCGTTCGTGTTTAGTTTTAGTTTTACTTCTTTACCGGTTTCAGCTGCATCAAAATATGGAACATATGGTAGAAGAACATATTACTATACTGTATCAAAAGCTAAGAATATTAGAATTGAAAAAAGAGGTAAAGCTGTTGGCAAGTATTTAAATGAATGGATGGAAGGCGGCGTGAAATTAGCTGTGAGCTATGCAATGGGAAATTATTCGATTCCATTTAGTATTGTCGAAATAATGGTTGGAGATGGTGGCGTTAAATATGATAAAAAATCATATTCATCCTATGTTTTTCAGGCAAAATATACGACAAGAAATATTTTTTATTATCAGGACAATGCAAAGAAAAAGAAAAAAGTAGTACTTTCTGATGAAAAAGGTGTAGCAGATGTGTTTTATGAATTTCATCCAGTTGGAGTTGGTTTTAAAAAGTCGACATATACTAAAAAATTAAAAAGTAAAGCAAACGTTAAAACAACTTATTATGATAAAAAGTCAAGGAACTTGGAAAGATGTAATATATTGGCAAATCATAATACAAAAGAAATGTGGACAATATCTTCAGAGCTTCTGACAGAAAAGTGGAGAAAAAAATAGCTCTAAAAGGAGTTGTCTCTTGTTGAGGGAAAATAATGAAAAAAAGAATTTTAATGTGCATAAGTACTGTTGTTGTAGTTGGAATTATAGCAATAATTATAGTTTTGAATGGACATACGACATTGGTAAGACAAATAGACAAAAATTTAGGTTCATCAACAAAATGGAAAATTATATCTGTCGAAAAAATGGAGAGTGATGAGAATCCAATTGTACATGACACAGATTTGCAGACGGTAATATATAAGAATCTTATTGATGAAATTAAAAAAACAAAGATGAAGCGTAAACGCAGAGAATTAGGGATGGAAATAAAAAAGCCACTCTATACAATGACAGTTTCTTCGGATAATGACTATATAACATTTACTGTAAATAATGAAGGTGAAATTCACTTAAATCAAACAGATATAACATATATTATTTTAAACGAAAATTCAAAACTATATGATGTACTCAAACAAAATTTTGGCTTGAAAAAATGATTAAAAGAGATAACAAAATAGTTAAGTGAAAGAAAACAGCTACGATATACTGTTGTGTAAGTATATTGTAGCTGTTTTAGCTGTCAGGGCATCCCCACTTTCTCTGGAACTTTTAATATGGCAGCTCCCGTTTACGCTGATGTTGACAGTTGTGCATGAATTGATTCACGGAATTACATGGGGAATATTTGCAGAAAAACATTTTCAATCTATAAATTTTGGCGTGATCTGGAAGATGCTGACGCCGTACTGCCATTGTTCGGTACCACTTAAGAAATGGCAGTATGTATTGGGAGCGGCAATGCCAACACTGGTTCTTGGAGCAGGGTTGGGAGTAGTGGCAATCATGACAGGCAATCTTGTGTGCCTTTATCTTGCGGAATTTATGACTCTCGGCGGCGGTGGAGATTTTTTGATTATTATGAAAATATTACGATATCACTCTGACAAGGAAGACCAGGTATATTATGACCATCCATATGAATGTGGAGTTGTTGTTTTTGAAAAATAGAACAAAAAAGAAATAAAAATAAGTTGAAAAGATGATTTGATAGTGCTAAACTCCTATAAAAGCATCTTTTTCTTTTGCGCTTTTAAGCGTGTCTTATTCATATCTAAAGTATCTGAAAGGAATTCATGCTTTTAAATTTCACTAATAACAGCAGGAGTCCTGAAGGTACTAACGAAGACCGCACAATTTCTTGTGAAGGACTCAGAATAAAGAAGGGAGTATTTCATGAGAAAAAACAGAGAGTACAAAAGTGATGTATTTTCCATGTTAATGGAAAGCAAAGAAAATGCGCTGGAAGTTTACAATGCATTAAACGATTCGGAATATACCAATCCGGAGGAAGTGGAGATTGTTCAGTTGGAGCGGGGCGTGTCGCTCTCCATTCGGAATGATGCTTCATTCATTATTGATATGAACATCAATTTTTATGAGCATCAATCCACATACAATCCCAATATGCCACTTCGAAGTTTAATCTATTTTGTAAATACATTGCAGGACTGGCTGAAAGATAATGACAAGGATCTATTCAGCAGAAGACAAATACAGATACCGACACCGCATTTTATCGTATTTTATAATGGGACACAAAAAAGAACGGAATACGAAGAAATGAGACTGTCGGATTCGTTTTACCACAAAGCCGAAGAACTGCAGATAGAGATCATCTGCAAAGTTTATAATATCAATCCGGAAAACAATCAGATTTTGAAAAGAAAATCAGCAGTACTGGAAGGATATACATATTTTGTGGAAAAGGTAAGGGAGAATCAAAGGCAGGGAATGAATCTGGAAGAGGCTGTGGACAGTGCGATAAATGATTGTATAACGAATCATATATTGGAAGATTTTTTCAGAAGCAGGAAGGATGAAGTGAAGAAAATGACACATCTGGATTATACGTGGGAAAAGCGGGAAAGGTTAATACGCATGGAAGAATATGCAGATGGCGAAGCGGCTGGAATACAGAAAGGCGAAGCCGCTGGAATACGGAAGGGCAAGATTGATTCGCTGATGGAAATCTTGCAGGAACTTGGCGATATTCCGGAAGTACTTCAAACCCGGATTGAATCAGAAAAAGACCTGCAGGTTTTAACGAGCTGGCTGAAAGCAGCCGCGAGAGCAGACTCTTTGAAAGAATTTCGAGAGAAAACAGGTTTGAATATTTAACGGTACTGCACCGTGGGTTTAGTCCGGAAATTATTTAAGCTATAAAATAAAAATTGTAACTAGTATGAATGAAAAGAGATTGGCGTATCAGTTGAATGATATGCCAATCTCTTTTTCAATCAATTCAGATTATGTAAGAAAAATATCATACTACAATTTAATATTCTGGATTATAACTGTCTGGATCTTTCAGCAGCAGCCTTGATACATTCCATAACCGAAGCGCGCATGCCGCCACGTTCCAGTGCTTCGCAGCCTTCGATGGTAGTTCCGGCAGGGGAAGTTACCATATCTTTTAAAGCACCCGGATGGATATCCATCTCAAGAAGCATCTTTGCAGTTCCAAGGCAGGTCTGCTCTGCAAGGCGGTATGCAGTAGCGCGAGGAAGTCCCTGTTTTACGCCACCGTCTGCCATTGCTTCGATGAACATTGCAACATAAGCCGGACCGCCACCGTTTAATGCGCAGGCTGCATCGATGAGATGCTCCGGAAGGAGTTCAACAACACCGATAGAGCTGTAGATGGATTTGGCGATTTCCATTTCATCTTCTTTGAAATCATTGTCAGAGCAAAGAGCAAATGCTCCTGCAAATACCATCGCCGGAGTATTTGGAAGAAGGCGCAGGATTCTAGGTGTACCATCGATCATAGCCTGAAGTCTTTCGACTGTTACACCGGCTACGATAGACATCATTGCTTTACCGTCCAGTGCTTTTTTGCACTGCTCTAAAGCTTCTGCGGCATTCTGAGGTTTAACGGCAAGTAAAATAATGTCGCTGTTCTTGCAGACATCTTCATCGTCTGCCGCGAGATTGACACCCCAGCCGTTTGCTTTTTCCATCATGGCAGGGTTAATGTCGTAAACGTATACATTCTCTTTTGCGAGTACACCGCTTTCCAGTGCGCCGTAGAGGATCGCGCCTCCCATGTTTCCGCATCCGATGACTCCGATTTTCTTTGTTACCATAATAATCGACCTCCTAAATCAAAATGTTTAATATGAATTATTATCAGACAGATTGTGTCGCGCGCTGCGCGTTCACAATCAGGCATCTGTATTCTTAAATTCTTCCCAGGCAGCAGTCAGTTTGTCCGGGTTTTCTAACAGCAGCTTTGTACCTTCTGCCATACAGCGTGCAGCGTAAAGCATACCTTTGTGTCCGATACTCATGCCTGCCTGCTTTGCGGCAGCCCAGTGATGCAGAGATGTACCGCGGCACATGGTAGCAGCACTGATGGTGATGAGAGGAACGGTGTGGCTGACTTCCGTAGCGTCTGTACCGATGAAGATCGGAACAGGTTCCGGCTCCAGCGGTTCCAGTCCTTTGAAATAAATCCCGTCATTTTCCAACCCGGCTTCTTTACTGAGTTCGGTGGCAAATGTCAGTTCATTTTCGGTATATTCCGGAGTCGGGATATGTGTCATTGCCTCATAGTACAGCTCAGCAAGCACACGGTTGACTTTCATTTCTTTACAGCTGGTGACCAGTTCAATATCTACGGTTGTATCTGTCATCATGGCAGCACCGCGTGCACATTTATCCACACGTGCACTGGCATCTTCTGTGCGGGAACGCTTGAAAGAACGGATGAAATAATTCGTCTTTGCAAGATCCGGAACAACATTTGACGGGATTCCGTTATCGACATATGCATAATGCATACGGACTTCATCCGGCACATGTTCACGCAGATAATTTACACCGATATTCATAAGTTCGGCTGCATCCAGAGCGCTTCGCCCTTCCTGCGGAGATTTGGCGGCATGTGCGCTGACTCCGTGGAAAGTATAATTTTTCACATCCTGAGACATCCAGATATCGTTGCTGATCCGGTTCCGGTCAAATGGATGCCATGTTACGGCAACATCCAGGCCATCAAAGACGCCGGCTTTGTTCATAACAATCTTGCCGGACATGATCTCTTCAGCAGGACAACCGTAGACGCAGATCGTGCCGGGAATCTGTTCTGTTTCCATATGACTTTTCAGTGCGCAGGCGGCTCCGATTACGGCAGTGCCCAGTAAGTTATGACCGCAGGCATGTCCGACACCGGGAAGTGCATCGTATTCTGCAAGAAATCCAAGGATTGGTTTTCCTGTGCCCCAGGTTGCGGTAAAGGCAGTCTCAATATTTGCAGTTCCGTTTGAAACAGTAAATCCCTGTTCCTGTAAATAAGTACTTAAACGCACCGAAGATTTTTGCTCTTGATAGGCAAGTTCCGGATTGGCAAATATGTAATTTGCCGTATCAATTAATTCTGCCTGATGTGTTTTAAGCCAGTCTGCTACAATGTTACGGCTGGCGGAAGATTCGGAACAAATTTCTTCACTGAAATGATTGATCGTAGAATCTGTCATATTTAAACTTCCTCCGGGTAAGCACCCTCTAATACATCCAGATATTCCTGACCGAAAGTATCCACGTAATCAGCAAGGGCAAGATCAATTGCTTTCTGACCGTTTGTGCCAAGCTTTTCGATCAGTGTCTTGCTAATTGTATCTTTCAGATGTGCGGTGTGAAAATTAAAATCTTTCATGCAGGAAGTGCCGAGATCCTTCTTCTTGGCAGCGAGAGCTTCGACATCTTCCGGCGTCAGTGGATAGCCCCAGTCAAATTCGCATTGTTCGCCGCCCCAGCTCATGGATGTAGCAGTTGGGGTACAGACAAAATCAGAGCGGAATCCCTGATAAACCGCATTATCAACATTGACACAATAAAGTTTACCGTATTCTGTAATATCGTGCTTTTTCCATGCTTCACACCAGGCACATTTCGAAATATAAGTCTGAAGTGTCGGTTCGGTACGGAGTGTACCAAATTGCATCTGTCCGTCATAGTCAGGCTTCCACTCGCCGTAAGCCTGGTTGGTCATTGTGTTGAGCGGATCGCCGTGAGCAATCGCTCGTGCAGCCATTCTTGCACCTCGTTCTTTACCATAGACAGTCATACCGTCTAAGATTGCCTGTTTTCCTTCTTCGCCACAGATTTCAATAGCGCGCTTGGCGAGAAAAGCAAACATCATTGCATGATGTTCGATCTTACAGGAAACCGTTTCTTTGGCTGTATTCATAATTATCATCCTTTCACATAGTAGTCTGTTAAAGTTTGGAGACATTATACTACATTTTATAAGAAGATACCAGTGTAAGGGAGGAAACTAAAGACACAAAATATAACTGATAATCTATAATCAGTAATAGAAAAAATCTATATCTGTCGTTAGTTATTAAAAAATATGAGTGGTTTTTTATCTGAAAAAAAGCTATGATGGTTATATGAGATAAACTGTATAAAAAATATAGAAAAAAAGAACGACAAAATGTAAAAAGAGGTAAAAAACAATGGACAAAAAACGTTTTATGGTAGTCAGTGGTTTCCTTGGAGCAGGAAAGACAACGACGATGGTAGCACTTACAGAGTACATTAACAGCACAGGCAAACATGCAGCAATCATTGCAAATGACCTGGGAGCAAATTATATTATCGATGCAGAGTATTCTGACCGTCAGAATGTAGAAGTCACACCGATCGGCGGCGACTGTATCTGCTATATTCCGGATACATTGATCGAAAGAATCGAGCGTCTGAACAGAGAGCCGAAAGATCTGGTTATGTCTGATATTCCGGGATGCGGAATCGGTGCACTGGATCATGTATATGGCAATCTGGACAAGAACCACAAGGATGAGTTTACACTGGCTCCGTTTCTTGTTGTAACAGACCCGGAGAGACTTCGTATGATCATGCCGGAGCAGGCAGATATCCATCTTCCGGAAGAATTAAAATTCCTTCTGGATGCACAGTTAAAAGAAGCAGACTGTATCGTTCTGAATAAGATCGATCTGATGTCTGATGAGGAAGTGGACCGCTATGTAAAATTCTTAAAAGAAGCTTGCCCGGATATTCCGGTGTTCCCTATCTCTGCAAAAGAAAAGATCGGTCTGGAACAGGTAGCAGACTATGTACTGACTGCAGAGAGCCGTGTGAACATTACAGATATCGGATACGGCGGACCGGAATTCGTTGCAGCTGAGAAGAGTATGTCATGGTTCAACAGAAATGTATTTATCACAGCAAAAGACGGCAAAGCATTTGACGGAAATGAATTAGTTGACGATCTCATTGACGAGATTCGTAACGGACTGATTGCAAATAAGAGAAATGTTCCACATCTGAAGACATTTGCAGTAGGAAAAGAGAATGATTATGGAAAATTCAGTCTGATCGGTGTAGATTATGACATCATCCATGACCAGGAACTGAAAGAAGAAACAGAAAAATTGCGTCTTGTTGTAAATGCGCGTGCAGTATGCGAATCTGATCTGTTATTAGATATTGTAGATGATGCATTTGATGCTGTAGCTGAAAAATATAATGTAAAGATTAAAGTATTCTTCAGTGAGTGCTTCGGAATGATGGACGAGGGAAGACATTAAGCGAAAGTCTGTTACAAAGTAATGGGAAAGAGATCACAAATTATGAGCAATGATATTCACGAACAAATAAAGGAATATTATGGAGTCATCCTGCAAAGCAGTGATGACCTCAAAACAAATGCGTGCTGCTGCAGTTCAGCGCCGCCGAAGTATGTAAAAGATATTTTGCCGTTGATCAAGGATGAGATAAAAAACCGTTTTTATGGCTGTGGTTCTCCGATTCCGATGGGAATGAAAGGATGCCATGTGCTGGATCTCGGATGTGGTACGGGAAGAGATGTCTATATTTTATCTAAACTGGTTGGGGAAGAGGGACATGTCTATGGCGTAGATATGACACCGTCCCAGATTGAAGTTGCCATCCGTAATGAAGCAGCGCAGATGGAGGCATTTGGATTCGAAAAGACGAATACAAGTTTTCATCTGGGATATATCGAAGATCTGAAAAGCATCGGAATTGAAGATAATTCCATCGATGTTGTGACATCTAACTGCGTAATTAATCTGTCGCCGTTCAAGGAGCAGATTTTCCGGGAAGTATACCGGGTATTAAAAGAAGGCGGAGAGATTTATTTCTCCGATGTTTTTGCCGACCGCAGGCTTCCGGATGAAATAAAAAATGATCCGGTCATGCGCGGAGAATGTATGGGTGGCTCCATGTATCTGGAAGATTTCCGCAGAATGATGGAAAAATGTGGTTTTGTCACTTATTATACGATGGAAAAGACACCGATCCAGCCGCATGATTTCGAGATTGCGAGATTGACAGGAGACATCCAGTTTTATTCCTGTACAGTACGCGCATTTAAGTGTAGCGGCCTGGAGGACCGGGAAGAAAATTACGGACATAGTGCGACCTATCTTGGAACGATGGAGGAAAATAAACGGTATTGCGATTTTGATGAGACATTCCGTTTTCTGAAAAATAAACCACTTGGAATCAGTGGTAATCTTGCAAAGATTTTAAGGGCTTCCAGATTCTGTAATTATTTTACGGTTGAAGGAGAAGGGGAGACACATTATGGCCTGTTTAAAGAACTGGATCAGAGTGTTAATCCGACGCAGTATGATAAAAATGCAAAGATTACAGCAAGGACACTGAAAGAAGAAGTCAGACGGTATGACATTCCGGAATTAATGGATCGTGTCAAAGGTGTGGATGAGCTGTATTCCAAAGAGCAGCTCACGACAATGCAGGTAAATGTCGGCTACAGGTGTAATCTGTCCTGTGCACACTGCTTCCTGGAGTGTGGGCCGGATAAAACGGAGATGATGAGCAAAGAGACAATGGATCAGTGCCTGCAGGCATTTAAGACCGGTGGGTTTCGAACGATGGATATTACCGGCGGTTCACCGGAGATGAATCCGAATCTTACTTATTTCATTGAGGCAGCATCGAAGCTTGGCGATGTGATTGTCCGCACAAATCTTGTTATTTTGCAGAAAGAAGCATATGCTCACTTAATAGATGTATATACAGAAAATAAAGTCCGTATTGTCTGTTCTCTGCCTTACTATAATAAGAAAGTTGTGGAAAAGCAGAGAGGCGCACATGTATTTGATCCGGCGATTAAGATTCTACAGGAATTAAATGCAAGAGGCTATGGCAGACAGGATGATCTGCGGCTGACGCTTGTGTATAATACAGATGGCCCGTATCTGCCACCGAATGAATTTATGCTGGAAAAGACATACAGAGAAATTCTGGAAAAGGAATATGGCATTGTATTTACGGATTTGATCGCAATTGGAAATGTGCCGATCGGAAGATTCGGGCAGGAGTTAAAGCACCAGGGAAAACTTGGATCTTATCTGAAACTGCAGAGTGAGAACTTCAATGAAGACAATCTGCCGAAGGTTATGTGCCGGGATCAGATCAATGTTGATTACGATGGCAGTCTGTATGACTGTGAATATTATCATGTCCTTGGAATGAAACCAGATGGGGAAGCACATATCAGAGAGCTTGCGGATCATGCGCCGAAGCCGCGGAAGATTCATACCTGTGCAGTTTGCTATAGTTGTACGGCAGGATATGGAAGCAGCTGTGGTGGGAATCTGTCACATTAAGTTGGCAGTGGAAGGTTCTGCCGGTGTGATTTGTCGGATAGAAAAAGAGCTGTTTGGAAATTATGAAAATGATTTCTGGAAAAATATGGAAGAAAAATAAAAAAATATTAAAAAACACTTGATTTTTAGAAAAACATGTCATATAATATTACTTGCGTCACGGAAAACTGATGACGCAGGATATGCGCGATTAGCTCAGTTGGCAGAGCACCTGACTCTTAATCAGGGTGTCCAGGGTT
>OLRL01000201.1_pt1 | contig 55068 bp, 59 predicted proteins | sample 1643201 | NCBI WGS metagenome assembly OLRL01 (sample SAMEA3136649, study PRJEB25190) | human gut metagenome | biome: human gut; feature: human-associated habitat; material: faeces | place: Austria | collected 2013
ACACTCCACAACGCCTGTGTGATACGTCACGCCAAGATCCTTTGCAGAACCTACGAGCGCATTTACCACGTCCAGATTGGCAACTGCCGGAAATTCAATAGGCGCGTACTCTTTACTCGTTCCCTCCATGCGCACTGCGCCTGTTGCAACAATAATATCTCCGCCTTTTACTTTTATATCCATACCTCCGCATGTTCCCACACGCACAAACGTATCCGCACCGCACTGAACCAGTTCCTCCATTGCAATTGAAGCAGAAGGTCCGCCGATTCCTGTGGAGGTTACGCTTACCTTTTCTCCGTCCAGGTATCCGGTGTACGTTATATACTCCCGGTTATCTGCGACAAGTACCGGATCTTCAAAATATTTCGCAATCGCAGCGCAACGTTTCGGATCTCCCGGCAGGATCACATATTTCCCAACTTCTCCCGGCGCTACCTGGATATGATACAATCTTCCGTCATTTGAATAAACCATAGTAAAATCCTCTCTTTCCTGTTTTAATTTTTTATACTTTAATTTTAATTTTCATCATTGATAATTGTTCTATCACATTTTCTGTCGGTCTTCTATTCCCAGGGAAGCGCATACTCCTTCCACCTCTTTCAGAGTCTTTTCCATAATCTCTTCCAGATCAAGACCGACTATATCCGTACCGTCTGCCGCCACACAGTAATATTTTCCATTTCCAAAGAAACGGGAAAGTGCTTCCATATAAGGACTTCCCATTTCCATATCAGAGCCTTCCCAGATTCCGCCCCGCGTTGTAAGAAACAGCATCCACTGGAATTTACAGATTCCGGTAAGTCCCTCTTCTGATGTGGAAAACGTAATCCCGTCTGCTGAAATATTTTCAATATAAACCTTTAGCATGGCAGGAACACTTAAATCCCAGAATGGCGCTGCGATTACAATTCCATCCGCCTCACGAAACTGATTTCCCAGACGAAACTGAGGCGCATCGTGCTGTCCGTTTAAAAGAAGACGGTCACGGACTTTCAGACTTTCTGTATTCCAGTATTTTAAATCCATGTCCATAAGGGTCAGCGTTTCAAATACCCAGTCTTCGTGCCGGCTTTTTAACGTTTCCACTGCTTTATCAAGCATCTGTTTTGTGCGGGATTCTTCTCTTCGCACACAGGAGTCAATTATCAGTATTTTCTTCATTGTTTTTTCCTTTTTCTAACGTTTCTTCTTTCTTTTCAGTATAACGGATTTGTATATTTTTCACAAGTGACAAGTTGTAATTTTTTCGATATACTTAGAGTAACTTTCAGAAAATTACAAGATTACAGGAGATGAGTCTATGAAAATACTTTTAAAAAACGCTATGGTAATTACCATGAACGAAAAACGGGAAGTATACAAAAAAGGCAATGTTCTTATCGAAGACGACAAAATTATTAATATCGGACACTTTCCCATTCCTGAAGACTGTGATGAGATTATGGACTGTGAGGGAAAAACCATTATGCCCTCCTTTGTCAACACCCACACTCATACTTCCCAACAGCTTGCAAGAGGTCTTGCCGATGATGTTCCCCTTCTTACCTGGCTTCATGACCGTATCTGGCCATATGAGAGCAATATGACAGAGGAAGATTCTTATATTTCCACTCTTCTTTTCTGTGCAGAACAGATCAAGGCAGGCTGCACCTCCATTGCAGAACCGGGCGGACAGTTTGTTTCCGGTATGGCAAAAGCCATTTCTCAGGCAGGAATCCGCGGAAAACTTGCAAAATCTGTTATGGACTGCGGAGAGGGGCTTCCAAAATCCTGGCAGCACACAACAGACGAAGAACTTGCCATTCAGGAGGAAGATTTAAAAAAATTCCACAACACAGCAGACGGTCGGGTAAAAGTATGGTTCGGTATCCGTACCATTTTCAATGCAACAGACGAGCTTCTTCTCCGCACAAAGGAACTTGCCGATAAATACGGCGTAGGCGTACATATGCACATTGCAGAGGCAAAGGCAGAAGTAGATTACGCAAAAGAAACAAGAGGCGCAACTACTGTCACACACTTAAATAATCTGGGATTCCTGGATAAGAACATTATTGCTGCCCATGTCGTCTGGCTTTCTAATGAGGAAGTGGAAATGTTCCGCGATCACGATGTAAAGGTTTCCCACAATCCGGCGTCTGCCATGCGCGTTCTCGGCTTTGCAAAAATCCCGCGTATGCTCCGGGAGGGCGTCTGCGTAGCCCTCGGAACAGACGGAACACCTACAAACAACAGAATGAACATGGTAGATGAAATGTGGGTAACTTCTCTGATCCACAAAGGCTGGCGTCTCGAGCCCGACGTTGTAAAAGCAGAGGAAATCCTTGCTATGGCAACCATCAACGGGGCAAGGGCAGTTGGAGAAGAAGACCTTTACGGAAGTCTGGAACCAGGCAAAAAGGCCGACCTTATTATTATTAATCCAAACAACAGCCCGGATATGCTCCCTGTCCACGACCCTATTGCAAACCTTGTAACCTCCATGCACAGCACAAACATTGAATGTACCATGTGCAACGGACGATGGCTTATGAAAAACCGCGTTCTCCTCTCCATTGATGAGAAAGCCATTCTCCGTGAGGGAAGAAAACACGCAGAAGCGATCTGCAAACGCGGCGGTATCCGCCTTCCTGACCGCTTCCCGATGATTTAAAATTTTCAATGACTAAAATAAAAAGAAACAAGTCCTTCCATTTCTGAGGGCCTTGTTTCCTTTATGCGCCTGTTGAATACTGACACAGGCATTCATATTACCCATACACTGACCGTATCCCTGCAAAGCATTCTTACAGGGTATATACCATCACTCCTGTGATGATCATAAGATTTCCAATCAACTGACCTTTTGTAAATTTTTCTTTTAAAATAAAATACGACAGCACCATCACAAACACATAGCTGAATGTATCAATGACTGCTCCGTACTTCATATCCACCTTTGTGTAAGCGTAGGTATTTAAAAGAAGAACCGAAAAAGAAATGCCATATGCCGTGATCACCCGCCAGTTCAGGTACTCAAAAATCCAGCTTTTATGCTCTTTTTCCGCACTCTGTTTCAATAATACCTGAGAGATGGCAGTAAAAAAAGTTGCTCCAAACATAAGAAGCAAGTATGTATTCATGACCGCTCACCTCCCTTTTCTATCTCCTTTGGCGCACTCAATGACACGACCACAACGCCTGCCATTACGATCATGAGACCGATTATATTTTTTCCGCTTAACTGCTCTCCAAAAATCATAACTGCCCATAACTGGCTCCACAAAAGATACACGCTTCTGTTTGCATATCCGATGTTCAGATCAAATTTTTTGATGATCTTCTGCCAGCAGAAAGCATACAAAAAACATACAAAAAGCATAAGAAATCCAAATACATAAAGCATTGGATTTTTCAGACCTCCCGCATTTAATTCCCTTGATGCAAGCTTTGAAAATACGCTTGTAAAAGAAAACATCATCACGCTTAAATGCAGGAAAAGATAATCTTTTATTCGTTCCATAATTCCTCCAGTGAAACTCTGTCTACAAAAATGGCGCTGTACGCCTTCCGAAGAAGCCGTTCAAATTCCTGTATACTTTCCGCCTCTGCCACAAAATGTCCGAGACGATTTGTGCCGTTTTCCATTTTTTCCACTGCATGTCCTACAGGAAAATCAAGTGCTATAAACGCTCCATTCTCTCTCAGGCTTTTCAGCTTTTTTTCGTCAACAGATGTGATCACTCCGTCTTTGGGGCTCATAAGAAGTCTTGCCATGCAGGGACACTTTTTTTGTATTTCCGGAAACTCCGGTCTGTCTCCCATTGCACTTTCCAGGATTTTTTTATAAAAATCAAAGCCATAATACATGGAGATAAGCTCCGGAATACAGGTAGCTCCTGTTCTTCCGCCAATCTCGATCACAGAAACTTCCGCTCCTTTTACAAATACATCTGCGTTAAAAAAGCAGTTTTCAAGTCCCAATGCCTTTACCGCAAGTTCCATCTGACGGCGAATTTCCTTTTCTGCTGCTTTGCTCCCACTGTACGGAAAGCTGTGCCCTGCCGGAATTGTAATTTTCTCACTTTTATACACAAACTTATCGTGAGGAGCAAGAAAAACAAGGCGTCCGTCCTGAACGGCTCCATCCACTCCCATTTCTGTACCGTAAAGCGCCTCCTCCACAAGGATATAATCTTTTTTGGAACAGGAAAATGCCTGCTCTGCCGCCCTAAGAACTTCCCCCTCTTCTTTTACAAGGGTAATCCCCCGGCTTCCGGAGCTGTCTACGCACTTTATGACAACAGGAAATCCAATCTCTTCTGCCGCATTTTTCGCTTCCTCACAGGAAAAAACCTTTCTGAAACGTGAAGCGGACACGCCGCCTTTTTCAAACGCCTCCTTCATCTTTGCCTTGTCTGTCACAAGGTCCGCCGCTTCTTTGGAAATTCCGGAGAGTCCCATTTGTTCACATACATATCCGATAGAAGAAACTGCCACATCTGTTCCTGTGGTGCAGATACCATCTATTTTTTCCGAAACCGCCGCTTTTAAAATCGCTTCTCTGTCTGTTGTGTTAATGTAATATACCTTATCCGCAAGAGCAAACCCCGGATAATCTCCTTTGATGCTTGCCACAATCACAGTAAGCCCCATCTCCTTTGCAGCCTGGATCAAAGGAACCTGATAAATCCCAGCTCCAAGAATCATGATTTTTTTCATTTTTTCTCAACCTTTTCTTCTGCCTGTCTTCCCACAATCTCACAGACTATAGAACTCGCACTGTTTTTGTCCGCTGCATTTATAGTTTCTCTTACAATATACTGCGGCGTGTTATTTAAAATCATAATGATTTTTCCAAGGTACTCTCCCACAACGCCGAGGACCATGAGAACCACTCCGAAGAACACAACCATCACGCATAAGGTAGAAGACCAACCCACAGGCACAGAAGGGTGAAGTATTTTATTAATAATTACAATCAGAGCAATGATCACTCCTGCCATTGCGGAAAAAATCCCCATAAAAAAGGATACCCGCAGGGGAATCACCGAAAAATTCCAGTATGCCAGCCAGAGATTTAAAAGCTTTCGAAAGGTATACCCTGATGTTCCGCATTCTCTCTTATGATGTTCCACCGCTACGTTTCCTATATTATGGGTAATGCGGTAAAAAATCCCGTCTACATAGGGATTAAAGCTGTCGTACTTGACTACCTCGTCCCGGACTGCCCTTGTTACCAGCCAGAAATTACTGGACACAATATCCTTTGGCCGGTTCAGCATGATCCTTGAACTTACCTCGTTTATTTTGCTTGTCAGATTTTTCAGCGGAGAATTTTGTTTTACCGGATAGACGCCGTACACCACATCATACCCTTCCTCCATTTTATGGATAAGTTTAAAAATCTGAGAAGGGTGGGTCTGCATATCGTCGTCCATTCCCAGAACATAATCTCCCTTTGTGTACTGAAACCCCGCCATCAAAGCGTTGTGCTGTCCGAAATTCCGCATAAGATTTACGCCGCACACATTGGGATATTTTTCACCGAGACGCCGGATTTCTGCAAAAGTTCCATCCTTTGAGCCATCATTTACAAGGACAAATTCGCATTCATAACCCTCATTTTTCTCAAATTCCTCCATGACGAGCTCTACTACTTTTCCTATGGTTTTTTCTGAATAATAACATGGTATGATAACCGAAACTAACATTTACAACTTTCCTCTTTTTTTTGTAAAAAATCATAAAACAGAGGCGTTCCTCCTGTGTGAAGAAAGAGAATCCTGCTGTTTTTGATATGATTCTCTTTTATATACTCTTCCATTCCCCTGAACGCTTTTCCCGTATAAACAGGATCAAGGGGAATGCCATTCGTTCTGTATTGCCTTCTGATACACTCTTTCACCCTCTCATCGTACAGCCCATATCCTCCAATCCGGTATTCGTCCAGAAGAAAAATCTCTTTCTCGTAGTCTGTCTTTAGTCCTCTCCCGCTTTTTTTATGGTACTCCTCAATCCCCTCCTGAATAATAGAAAACATCCTCTCTTTTTCTCTGGAGGAAATCATGATCCCCATAATCTTCTTTTTATCCTCTGCCTGAAAATGCCCGCAGAGAAGACCGCTCTGCGTTGCCCCAGTTCCCGATGGAAGAAAGATATAGTCAAATTCCCAGCCTATTTTTTTCTCAAATTCCCGGATTTCTTCATATGCCTCTGCATATGCTGCCGCGGCTGTTCCTTCGTTTCCTCTTCCCGTCTTATCTCCATAAATATAATAAGGCTTCTTTCCCATCTCTCTGAGTCGGTTCATCTGAGCTTCCACTGTCTCTGCAATTTCCGTTTTTTTACAGTGTACGATTTCTGTCCCGCTCCACTCTATAAAACGTGTATTATTCGTAACCTTTTCTTCCTCGTTTTCTCCATGTGAACAGATCATCACACAAAAAATCCCCCTGCTGCAGCAAAGGTTGGAAAGAACGCGGCAGAGATTGGAATGCTTTTCTCCGTAAATCAGCATGGCATCGCAATTTTTCTCCTGCATATCCCGGAAAAAAGCCCCTGCAATGCGCACCTTATTTCCGCCCATAGAAAAGGGAAGAAGATCTTCCCTCATAATATATATTTCATTTTTCTTTTCGGATCTTAATTTTTGAATCTCCGAAGCCATTTTTGCACCTCTTTATTCCTGAACATTTTTAATCTTTCTGGATCTCTTCCAGATTTTTCTTAAGCTCGATCATCTTATCTCGAAGCTCTGCTGCCTGCTCGAAATTCAAATCTGCGGCTGCAGCACGCATCTGCTTCTCCACCTGGGCAATCAGCTTTGTAAGCTCCTTGCGGTTCATAGATTCCGGATCTTTTTTAAGCTTGTCCTCAGTTTTAGCAACTGCTTTGGACACAGCAATTAAATCACGCACAGCCTTTTTAATGGTAGTCGGCGTAATTCCATGTGCTTTGTTATATTCTTCCTGGATTGCCCTTCTTCTCTCCGTCTCGCTGATCGCTTTTCTCATAGAATCTGTCATATTATCCGCATACATGATGACATGACCTTCGCTGTTTCTTGCAGCTCGTCCAATCGTCTGAATGAGAGACGTCTCGGAACGCAGAAATCCTTCCTTGTCTGCATCGAGAATGGCAACAAGCGTAATCTCCGGAATGTCAAGACCTTCTCTTAAAAGGTTGATTCCCACAAGAACGTCAAATACATCAAGGCGCATATCACGGATAATTTCCGCCCTCTCCAGAGTATCTACATCTGAATGAAGATACCGGACGCGGATTCCAATATCCTTCATATAATCAGTAAGGTCCTCTGCCATACGTTTTGTAAGTGTAGTGATCAGAACCTTATTTTTTTTCTCAATCTCTTTATTTACTTCCCCTACAAGGTCATCTATCTGTCCTTCTACAGGACGAACCTCCACTTTGGGGTCAAGAAGACCGGTTGGACGTATAATCTGTTCCGCCCGCAAAAGCTCATGGTTAAATTCATATTCTCCCGGAGTTGCAGATACAAAAAGCACCTGATCAAGCTTTGACTCAAATTCTCCGAAATTAAGAGGACGGTTATCTTTTGCAGAAGGCAGACGGAACCCGTAATCTACAAGCGTCTGCTTTCTGCTCTGATCACCTGCAAACATTCCTCCCACCTGTGGAACGGTCTTATGAGACTCATCTATAATAAGAAGGAAGTCGTCTCCAAAATAATCCATCAGTGTATATGGCGGCTGTCCCGGTTCCAGCCCTGAAAGATACCTGGAATAATTCTCAATTCCGGAACAGAATCCGGTTTCCTTCATCATTTCTATATCAAAATTGGTGCGCTCCGCAATCCTCTGCGCCTCTAAAAGCTTATCCTCGCTTTTAAAATATTCCACCTGATCCCGAAGCTCCTCCTCAATTTCCCCGGAAGCTTTCAAAATCTGCTCCATAGGAACAACATAATGGGAGGCCGGGAAAATTCCAACATGCTTGTCCTCGCACTTGATTTCTCCGGTCAGCACATCAATATCGGTAATACGCTCAATCTCATCTCCGAAAAATTCTACGCGCACTGCGCAGTCCGTATAGTTTGCCGGGAAAATTTCCAGCACGTCTCCCCTTACACGGAACGTTCCTCTGTGAAAATCCATCTCATTTCTCGTGTACTGAATATCCACAAGCTGACGGATCACCTCGTCTCTGTCTTTTGTCATACCGGGTCTTAATGAAATCATCATATCCTGGAAATCCTTCGGAGAACCAAGTCCGTAAATACAGGACACGGAAGACACAATGATCACATCCCGTCTTTCAGAAAGAGCTGCTGTCGCAGAAAGACGAAGCTTGTCAATCTCATCGTTTGTGGAAGCGTCTTTTGCAATATACGTATCTGTGGAAGGAACATATGCTTCCGGCTGGTAGTAATCGTAGTAGCTCACAAAGTACTCAACCGCATTATTGGGAAAAAACTCCTTGAACTCACCGTAAAGCTGGGCTGCAAGTGTTTTATTGTGGGCAAGTACAAGGGTTGGTTTATTTAAAGCCTGAATCACATTTGCCATCGTAAAGGTTTTACCTGAGCCTGTGACGCCAAGCAAAGTTTCAAACTGATTACCTTCCCGAAAACCTTTTACAAGCTGTTCGATCGCCTGGGGCTGGTCACCGGTAGGGCTGTATTCTGATACTAATTCGAAATGGTCCATAAATTTTCCTCTTTTTGTTTATTATTTGAAAACAGATTACCGTTAATACAAACAAATCAACTTTATTCCTATCACATTATAGCAAAGTACTTTTTAAAAGTACATAGATGGAACGGAGAAAGCCTATTTACATTATCAGTTCAGAACGAAAATATTGTTCCTGAAATTGCACTTTTTCCATAATCTCTTTTCTGGTAAATGTCATACTTTCAGGGCAGACCACCCATTTGTCCTCCACATCATTTAGTCTGTGAATAATTGCGATGATTTTACCTGTGAACTTCTTAACTGCCTCATTGACACCCAAAATATACACATCTTGCGCCTCGCCGTCCGGTGCAATTATTTCTTCAACATAGCCATAGTTAATTGGATAATATATATTCTTATGTACTGGATGATAAGTTCCAAGAGGTCTGTCAACTGTTACTGTAACAATGTCTCCTATCATTCCTCCTACCTCCGCAATATTCAAATTTATTACATCTACTGATACATTCTGCAACGCCATTTCACTGATGCCAATTACTGTTGAAAAATTCGGTTCTCTCAATAAATTCATAATAAGATTTTTCTATTTTGTATGACCCCATTCTAAGACAGAAATTGCAGAACATAGTTGGACATCACCAGCGTTTCATATTCTTTTCGAATTTAGCTATATATGCCTCTTTAAGTTCATCAGCACTGATTCCGTAACAAAGCAAGACATCATTGTAGTACATCAATACATCTGCCATTTCCTCAACCAAATGTTCTCTCAGTTCTTTGTCTTCAACAGATTTTGTATCGCCATTCTTCTTGATTATATCTATAACTTCGCCGATTTCACCGAGCAGCCATAATAATTTATGTTTTCCAGCCTCAGGACTGATTTCTTCCCATTTATTCTTATACTTTTCCTGCAATGCCTGTTGCATTTCCAACATATTGTTCACACTGAAATCTTCCATAAATTTCTCCTTTACAAATCAAAATACTATCCTTCTATATCTTCCTGATACTCCAATATATCTCCTGGCTGACAATTCAGCGCTTTGCAAATGGCATTCAATGTAGAAAAGCGGATAGCACTTACTTTGCCCGTCTTAATCTTTGATAAATTCACATTTGCAATCCCAACCTTTTCAGACAGTTCATTCAGGCTCATTTTTCTATCCGCCATCATTCTGTCCAGTCTTAAAATAATTGCCATCTCCGTTCTCCTTTACAATGTTTCATCTACTTCCTTTTGTAACTCGCACCCGTAATCAAAAATAAGAGAGATGCAAAACAAAATCAATGCGAATAAGCCGCACATGAAGAATGATGGAAGCGACAGCAGCTTAAAAACAGAAAGCACCGAAAACACTGCAAAAAGCATAACATACAATGCGATTTTTCGTATCTGAACTGCTATTTTCTCTGTAAAAGGAGAATTTCCTTTTCCAATACAGCCAAATATTCTCCTAGCATTATATAGAGCTAAAAAAATACAGACAAAGTCTCCAAAACAACAGAAGAAGAAAAACACACATTGTCCCAGGCTAAGCGTTTGTCCTGCTTTACCAGCGGTGTTCCATGCCTCCTGCATCATCTCAGGCGAAAAAAGTTGTACACCAATAATCACTGCAATTCCGATAAACAGTAATGCACTTAATATACCGAAAATAAAGCAGCCTATGTTAAGAAGCATGGAGATAAAGCGAGCGGATTTCTTTAAATTTTTTTCTTTCATAAGCAAAAACCCCTTTCATTTCTTAACACTCAGTATATCACTTTTTTCATCTTTGTCAATCAATTTTTAATGGTAAACATAAAATATTTTACTTTTATCATATCAAGTTGGTAAATAGCGGGTAAATAGCAAAGATAAATGGCGGATAATCGGACAAATTACAGTACGCCGTCACTCCGAATAAAGACCGGGATATGCCTTCTTATCCATTCTTAAATAAATACTATACAGAATCATGGTAAACAAACCGATTGCCGCAATGATACTCCATACCGTATGAAATGTATAATAATCAATCAGAATTCCAATTACATAATTACTTAATATTCCAATCAATCCGGCACAGCTATTTGTGATGCTTAATACTCTTCCACGATGAGTTTCCGGTATTCGCTTCGTAAGATAAGGCGTTTTCGATATAGAACCAAATATCTCACCTGTCGTAAATATAATAATCCCCACAACAGCAACCACAAAATAACGATTTACAAAAATAAAGAAAGCAAGCCCTACTGACTCCAACAACTGCCCCAAATACATAATTCTGACATCTGTTACCCCGGAAAACTTTTTCGTTACTATCGGAGTACCAATTACTACAACAACAGCATTGATACTTGCTAAAATTCCGAATTTAAAAGCTCCTGATCCTCGAAAGGCTTCCTCCATATGTAATGGCATCAAAAAATTAAACTGATTGTAAATCATTGCAGCAATGCCCGAAATAATAAATAACAAAAAGAACAATTTTCGTTCGGAAAAAACTTTAAATATGGAACCAGCTTCACCTTTTTCATATTCGTTTACTATTTTACTATCCCTGACAGTATTTTTTACATTCTTAATAAAAAGCAGCAACAGTAATGTACTGGATATGTCTGCAAGACCATTTATAAAAAATGAAAGATTAAGATAATTGTTAAACAGAATACCGCCAATCATCGGCGCCATCACCAACCCTAAATTCATCGCAAGATAATTAAGGGAATACGCTCTTTCCCGATCCTTATAAGTTGTCAGATCTGCAATGAGAGCATCATACGCCGGCTGCTCCATTGACTGAAATACGGAAGCAATCGCCAGTAAATACAGCGTTGTCATAGATATTGGTAATACTGCGCAAACAAAATACAGGCTGTTTCCAATTAAGTCAAAGGTAACAATAATATGTTTCTTATTGTATTTATCAGCCAGCTTGCCGCCCAATAAGTAAAATGGTCCCATAAACATAGAGAACATCATCATATACATACCGATGGTCTGTCCATTCAGATTAAGCTTTTCACTCATGATCAACGTAAGCATCGGCCATATTAAGGCTCCCATGCTTGTCATAATTTTGCCAAAAGCCAATACATAGATTTCTTTTGGTAAATGCGTATACATGGAAAAATGATTTTTTAGAAATTTCAAGTCCTGCTTCTCCTTTGTAACTTTCTCAATCTTTTATATGTATTTTCTATTATTACATCTTCACTACCGCATCAAGGCAAAGTATGAGTGCATATTCATAAGCATTTCCACCAAAATTTCGTTGATCATATTTATCAACATTTACGAGACTATCTGCAGTATAAAGTATCATTCCCCAGTTCACATCACGAAAAGCTGCGCAAGCTGCAAGTGCCGAACATTCCATTTCTACAACAGAACAGCCTTCTCTTTTACGGTAGGCTATTTTATTTTTGGTTTCACGGTAAAATCCATCTGTTGACCATGTAATAACTTCCTGATATTTCATACCATGTTCCAGGATCGTTTCCTTAATAACATTTCTTGCTCTTTCATCAACTTCTATAAAGCGTGAAGGAGGAGCATAATGGTAAGATGTTCCCTCATCTCGCAAAGCTTTGTACGGAACGAGAAATGTTCCTTCTGAAAATTCTTCAAGACAGCCACAAGATCCTGCCGAAATAATTTCTCGTACTCCATATCCAATTAGCCAATCCATAATTTGTGTTGCTGCAGCTGCGCCTACAGGAGCCTGGCAAAGTACAATCTCTTCCCCTTTATACTCTATTTCGTAAATAGGATATTCCTTTGTTGCGCTAATGAAATGGGCTACCTGCTTTAGATTATTTTGGGCAGCGTATTCTTCAATATAATCCTCCAAAAAAGCAAAAACACATTTTGATGGAAGCTTTATATCTAACATTTCATGCGCAGGATTTATAACCGCATTTCTTTCTGTATCAAACTCTAATATTGGAATTTCATTTTTCAGTATACTCATCTTTCCACCTCGCAAACTTTGGGTTTTCTGTTTCATTATAGCATAATCACTCCAAACTTCATACTCTGAATCACTTTCATGCACTCTTCGTAAATATCCCTTTAATACAGAATTTGCCCAACTGCTACCGGCAAAGTAATCGCTTTGTCTTCTGTCGCAAAAATTACAATTTCATTCTTGTTCATATTCTCCCTCCAATTCTATTCCCTGCTCTTTCAACCATTTCTGCGTTTTCACATAATACGCAATCAGCCTGAGGACGTATTCGGGCATTTGTCTTCTGCCGGCTTCCCACTCTTCCAGAGTTCTTAAAGGAATACCCATATACCGTGAAAATTCTGTTCTGTTCACCTCTAATATTTCACGGATTTCTTTCAATGTACGAATCTGTTTTTCGATGTTCTCTTTCTTATCCATGTTCTTACCCCTTTTTATACACTCATTGTGTGGCTATATATCATATTATATCCATAGATGCACCCTAAAACTAGAAACGCGAGAATTTAATTTTTTATAAAACACCTTTCTCTGCTTAAAAAACAAAAAATCTCTTCAAATTTTTTTATAAAATACCTTTTTACGCTTAAAAAACAAAAAATCTCTTCAAATTTTTTATAAAACGCCTTTTTGCGCTTAAAAAACAAAAAATCTTTCTAAAATTTTTTATAAAACGCCTTTTTACCCTCAAAAAACAAAACTCTCTCTACAAGAAGTTGACAGTTCGCTTTCGCCGTATATCGCCACTTCAAAAAGGACATATCTGTAAGCAAGCTTACTTCATGCCTCCAGCTCCGTCCAAGCCACCTCGAAAACTCCGTTTTCCTCGGTGTTTGGCTTTCGCCAAATAGAAATCAAAAATAGCAGAACAGCTTATGAGTAAACTCATGCTGTCTGCTATTTCCGCTTTCTGCTTGGGCTCAATGCTCCAGCATATTTTCAATAAAGATTCCATACCCGCTTGTGGAGTCCTGTACAAATACGTGAGTGACTGCTCCGATGATCTTGCCGTTCTGAAGAACCGGGCTGCCGCTCATGCCCTGCACAATTCCGCCTGTTTCCGCGAGAAGCTCCGGGTCTGTGACGCGTATGACAAAGCTTTTATTTGTATCGCTGTGATTCATATCTATCTTTGTAATTTCCGCCTGATACTCTTTCACCTCATCTTCCACACAGCAGAGAATGGAGGCTTCTCCTTCTGTCACTTCCTGCTTGTATCCGACCGGCATTTTTTTAAGGGAAATCTGACTTTTCCTGTCTCCTGTAAAGTGACCGTAAATCCCGTTTTTGCTGTTCGTTTCAATGGAGCCGATGATCTTTCCCGGCTCATAGCGGATCAGTCCGGATAATTCGCCCGGACTTCCTTTGGCGCCTTTCTGGATTCCAAGAATCTGCGCCTGATAAAGAGCGCCGTTTTGTATCTCTAAAAGCCCGCCTGTATCCACATCGCTGATACCGTGTCCCAATGCGCCGTAATTTCCGTTTTCATCTACAAAGGTAAGCGTTCCGATTCCCTGGGTATCGTCTCGCACCCATATCCCAAGCTTATATTCTCCCTGCTTATCTTTTGCCGGCGTAATGGAAACCGGGACTGTCTCCCCGTTTCGCACAACATCAAGGGTCACTTCTTCTCCCCCAAGTTCTTTTAAATCTTCTATCAGGTCTTTTTTCCCGGAAATTTTTTCGTCGTTCAGGGCTACAATATAATCTCCCGGTTTTACGATATTTTTTGCCGGTTCCTTTGTTTCTCCGCCTTCTGAAAGAATTTCCCCTGTGTCGATGATGAGAACTCCATCTGTTTCCATATACATTCCCACTGTACTTCCGCTTACAAAAATACTTCGCTGCGCTTCCGGCGTTACCTTGATCTGTTTAAAGGGAATCACACCTAAAAGTCTGCACGGCAGCAGATAACTGCCGTTTCCGGATACCGGAACTGTCTCGTCAAAAGTGAGAAACGGTCTTTTCAGAAGCTCTTCCACATTCTGTCCGCCTTTTTCCGAAACGTAAATTTCGTCCGGTATTTTTCTGTCCAGACAGCAATATCCCATATACCCCATAACCAGAAGGTCAAGCGCCAGGCACCACAGTACAAAACGCCTGTATTTCTTCTTCCTGTTCATCGCTTCACTTCCTTTACCGCATATTTTTCCTTCCGTCAAAAAAAGAGAGAAGGCTTTTTCAAGTCTCCTCTCTTATTATGCGGTCAAATCGTTTATTTCAGTCTTGTATTTTTATGTACCTGTGCCAATTCTTTCATTTCTTTTGCATTTTCCAGAACAGCCGCTGTGATCTCCGCGCCCCCTAAAAGTCTTGCAAGCTCTCTCACAGAATCTTCTTCATTAAGGGGGTGGATCTGCGTTGCTGTCTCGCTTCCTTTTACGTGTTTTTCAATTTCAAAATGCGTATCTGCCATTGCTGCGATCTGCGGAAGATGCGTAATACAGAGAACCTGATGGTGATTTCCAATGACTGCCATTTTTTCGGAAACCTTCTGTGCAGTCCGTCCGCTGATTCCGGTATCGATCTCATCAAAAATAAGCGTCTCCACCTCGTCTCTGTCTGCAAGAATCGCTTTTAGGGCAAGCATGATCCTGGAAAGCTCACCGCCTGATACGATCTGCCCCAGAGGTTTTCTCGTCTCTCCGGGATTTGTGGAAATTTCATATTCCACATCGTCAAAACCATGCGGCGTATAATTTTTTCTCCTGTCAAAGCGGATTGCAAAATCCACATCAAGAAAGTTTAAATCTTTTAAGCCTTCTATTACTTTTTGTTCAAGCTGTTCCTTATATTCTTGCCTGATTTTTGATAACTCATACGAAGCTTCTTCCAGCTTCTTTTCTGCTCTCTGTACTTTTTCTTTCGCAGCCTGGAAATATTCTTCGTATTTTCTTAATTTTTCCAGTTTTTCAATCTGTTTGTCCCTGTACGACAAAATCCCGGAAATCTCCTGTCCGTACTTTGCCTTTAAATTGTTGATCAGATCAAGACGCCGCTCCACCTGGTAAAAGGTTTCTTCATCAAATACAAGGTCGTCCAGATAAGAAGAAAGCTCTCTGTGAAAATCGTTTAAAAGGCTGTCCGCCTCATTTAAGGTCTGGGAAAGAGATTCCAGTTCTTCGTCATACTGTATTACCTTTGTCATTTCCCGAAGAGCCGTTCCCGTCATATCTCCTGCACCGTTTTCATATCCGGTTATGGTATGGACGGTCTGGAGTATCTCCATAATTTTTCTGGCATTGGAAAGCTTTTTATACTGGCGTTCCAGCTCTTCGTCTTCCCCGGGCGTCAGCGCCGCATTTTCGATCTCTGTGATCTCAAACTCAAGGAACGCCATCTCCCTGTTCTTCTGTTCTTCATCTATATCAAGAGAATTTAACTCCTCCAGATTTTTCCTGTACTGCCTGTACGCTTCCTCCACAAGGACTTTCTGGGGGAAAACCCGCTCCCTTCCATAAGAATCCAGAATTTCAAGCTGCTTGTCCCGATATAAAAGGGACTGATGCTCATGCTGTCCGTGAATGTCAAGAAGGCAGGCAGCTGCAGCCTTCATCTGTCCTACCGTACACGTCTCCCCGTTTATTTTACTGATGCTTCTTCCGTCCATAATCTTTCTGGAGAGAAGGATCTGCCCTTCCTCCGGAGTGATCTCAAGAGCTTCCAGTTTTTTTAAAACTTTGGGATTTTCCACCTGGAACAAAAGCTCCACAAGGGCATAATCTGCATTTTCCCGGATCATATTCCGGGAAGTTTTTCCTCCCAGGATCAACTGCATGGAACCAAGAAGAATGGACTTTCCTGCTCCCGTCTCTCCTGTTAAAATATTAAGTCCGGGTCCAAATTCTACCTCTGCTTCCTCTATCAGTGCAAGATTTTTTACATGAAGATGAACTAACATTCTTTCCTCCGTCTATTAATTCTGTCCGTCTACTATGCTGCGGATTTTTTCCGACACTGCCTCTGCCTGCTCCGATGTTTTTGCCACACACATGATGGCGTCATCACCGGCAATGCAGCCAAGAATTTCCTCCCATTTCAGGGCGTCCAGAGCAGTTGCCACTCCCATTGCCATTCCCGGAACAGTTTTTACCACAATAATGTTCTGACCTACATCCACAGAAAGGAGCGCGTCCTGCAGCACGCGCGTATATTTATCCCCCAGCTCCTGAGAATTATCCTGGAGAACAGCATAGCGGACTTTTCCGTCTTTTCCTGCCACCTTTGTCATTTTCAGGGCTCTTATATCTCTGGAAACTGTTGCCTGCGTCACCTTAAATCCGGCGTCATTCAGTCTTGCCGCAAGCTCTTCCTGAGTGTCTATATCATATTTCTGGATCAGCTCTATAATTTTTTCGTGTCTTGCTACTTTCACCTTTACCTCCTAGCTGTTCTGCATTTTCTGCCTCAGCACCTCTACAAAACTCAAGTGATTCAGCTTCAGGATTTTTGTTTTCACGGAAGCTTTCTGTATCACAATTTTATCTCCTGTTATCATGGGAACGACTGCATCTCCGTCAAAAGAAGCCACTCCCCTCTCACTGTCCTGATGGCGTCCCCTTCCAATCTCCACAGTGATCACATCTTCCGCCGGAAAAATAATACTTCTCGTATTCATGGTATGAGGGGCAATAGGAGTCATAATCATCATGGACGCGCCCGGCGATACAACCGGTCCTCCCGCCGAAAGGCTGTAACCTGTAGAACCTGTCGGAGTGGAGATGATAATTCCGTCTGCATTATAGGAATTTAAGTATTCTCCGTTTACGTAGTTTTTAAAACTGACTACGCGAAGATGCCCTTCTCTTCCGATTACAATGTCATTAAGAGCTATGTCTTCTCCCAGGATTTCCTCTCCTCTGTACACAGTCCCTTTCAGCATCATTCGCTCTTCCACCTCATAATCATCTTCCATCAGCTTGTGAAGCGCAGGATAAACCGACTGCCTGTCCACTTCCGCAAGAAACCCGAGCGTCCCCAGATTGATTCCGAAAAGAGGAATATTTTTATGCACCACATCTCTTGCTCCCTGAAGCATAGTCCCGTCTCCTCCAAGAACAATAATGCACTCCGTATCCTCAGGTATCAGTTCAGGATTTGTATAATGGTAAGAATCCCCCGCTTTTTTCTGCTCCTGCTGCAAATGACAGACACATCCGTTTTTTCTTAAATATTCCGCAATCTGTTCTGTTACCGCAAGCTCCTTATCTTTCTCACTGTTTGTGATAATATAAAACTTGTTCATAACACGTTCCTTCAGTCCAGTTCTCCGTGAGCCTCTGCCACTACCTTATCCACCAGCTCTTCCAGCTTCTCTGAAATATCTGTTCCCTCCGGACGTTTTTTTAAATGGAGAAGATACTCGATATTTCCTTCCGGTCCTTTGATCGGTGAAAAAGAAAGGTGACACGGTTCCAGGAAAATACTTATGGCATAATCCCTGACTTTTTCAATGACCTCTTTGTGCACCGCAGGGTCGCGGACCACTCCTTTTTTTCCTACCTTTTCCCTTCCCGCCTCAAACTGCGGTTTGATAAGGCACACAATTTCTCCGTCCTCTGTCAGAAGATTTCTCACAGGAAGAAGCACCTTGGTAAGGGAGATAAAAGAAACGTCAATTGATGAAAATGCAGCCGGTTCCTGTATATCCTCCGGAAGTACATAACGGATATTTGTTTTTTCCATACAGACTACCCTGGGATCGTTTCGAAGCTTCCAGTCAAGCTGTCCATATCCTACATCAATGGAATAAACCTTCACTGCCCCGTTTTGGAGCATACAGTCTGTAAAACCTCCTGTGGAAGCTCCCACGTCCATACATACTTTCTCTGAAAGGCTCACATCAAAATTTTTCATTGCTTTTTCCAGTTTCAAACCGCCTCTGCTCACATAGGGGAGAGTATTTCCCCTTACCTCTACCTTTGCAGTTTCCGCAAACATGGAACCTGCTTTATCTTCCTTCTGTCCGTCAACGTAAACGTCTCCGGACATAATATAAGCTTTTGCCTTTTCTCTTGAAGGAGCAAGTCCCTGCTCCACCAGCATTATATCAAGTCGTTTTTTCATGATATTCCTCTTTATTTATTCTTATCTTCCAGCGCAGCCGTAATGGTTTCTGCGATTTCTACGGAAGACAGTCCGATTTTTGCCCGAAGGCTGTCAATTTTACCCTGCTCCACAAAACGATCCCAGATTGCAAGATTCATCACGCTTACCTCCGGCTGACAAGCCTCCATATAAGCAGATACATGCTCTCCAAAACCGCCGTTTTTCACATTTTCCTCAACCGTTACAAAAAGGCTGTGCGTTTTTGCCAGAGTGTCGAGAAGCTCTGTATCAAGCGGCTTTACAAATCTGACATTTACAAACGTCGGCTCGATTCCTCTGCTCTTCAGCATATCGTACACTTCCCTGCATGTGGAAACCATGCTGCCCACTGCCAGGATCGCCACATCTCTGCCCTCATAGAGCACTTCGCTTTTTCCCACTGTCACAGGCTGTCTGAATTCAGAAAGCCCTGTATATGCCGTTCCCTTAGGATAACGTATGGCGCACGGCCCCTCACATTCCAGTACTGCTGTACGCAGCATTTCCTGAAGCTCCCAGTCGTTTTTCGGCGCCATGACCGTAAGATTCGGGATCATGCTCAAATAGGAAAAATCAAAACAGCCCTGATGCGTCTCGCCGTCCGCTCCTACAAGTCCCGCCCTGTCAATGGCAAATACCACATGAAGCTTCTGCATACACACATCATGAAGGATCTGATCTACTGCTCTTTGAAGAAAGGACGAATAAATGGCAACAACAGGGATCAGACCTCCAAGAGCCAGTCCCGCTGCAAAGGTCACAGCGTGTTCCTCCGCAATTCCCACATCAAAAAACCGTTCCGGAAAGCTTCTTCCAAATGCCTTTAATCCGGTTCCCTCCGGCATTGCCGCCGTAATCGCCGCAACGCGTCTGTTTTCTTTTCCAAGACTGCACATCGTCTTTGAAAAAACATCTGTGTAATTCAGATTTTCCTTTGTTTCCAAAAACCTGCCTGTTTCCACATCAAAAGGACCTGTTCCGTGAAAACGTGCCGGGTGACTGCACGCCGGAATATATCCGTGCCCTTTTTCTGTGAGAACGTGGACAAGAACAGGACCTTCCACACGCTTCGCCTCATTAAAAAGCTTCATCATCTGTCGCATATTGTGACCGTCCACCGGTCCCAGATACGTAAGTCCCATATTTTCAAATAACATGCCCGGAATAATAAGCTGCTTGATGCTGCTTTTTGTCTTTCTCATAGTATCCACAACAGCCGTTCCAACCCGAGGGATTTTTTTCAGAGCCTTTGTCGCATTGATCTTCATTCCCGTATAAACCTCTGCTGTGCGAAGCGCGCTTAAATAAGAAGACATTCCTCCTACATTTTTGGAAATGGACATATTATTGTCATTTAAAACAATAATAAAATTTGTTTTAAGCTCTGCCGCGTTATTCATTGCCTCGTATGCCATGCCTCCGGTGAGCGCCCCGTCTCCGATCACGGAGACAACGTGGTGCTTCTGTCCCAGAATATCTCTTGCGCGCACATAGCCAAGACCTGCGGAAATGGATGTGGAACTGTGTCCTGTATCAAAGGAATCGCAGTCGCTTTCCGACCGTTTTGGAAACCCGCTTAAACCGCCCTCTTTTCGAAGTGTCTTAAATTCTTCTTTTCTGCCCGTCAGGATTTTGTGGGTATACGCCTGATGACCTACGTCCCATATCAGCTTATCCTCCGGAAAGTCAAGAACATTGTGAAGCGCAAGGGTAAGCTCCACCACGCCCAGATTCGAGGCGAGATGTCCTCCTGTTTCACTTACAGATTCCAATAGAAAATTTCGGATTTCCTCTGCAAGCTGAGGAAAATCTGCCAATGCGATTTTGTGAATATCATTTGGCTTTTTTATTTTATCCAGAATCATTGGTATCCTTCTTTCACTTCCTGCGGCTTACAAGCTCCTGAATCAGCGTACACAGGAATTCATTTTTTTGATAAAGCCCGCGGATAAGAGAAACTGCCTCCTCCGAAAGCCTCTTTACCTGTTCGGACGCTTCCTGAATCCCAAACAGGCTTACATACGTTACTTTATTGTTTTTTTCATCGCTGTGGACCGGTTTCCCCAGTTCCTCCTCCGTGCTTGTGACATCGAGAATGTCGTCCTGGATCTGAAATGCAAGACCGATTTTTCCGGCTGCCTCACCGATGATCTCCACTTCTTTTTCTTCTGCCCCTGCAAGAACCGCGCCTGTCATCATGGCTGCCTCAATAAGAGCAGAGGTTTTGTTTCTGTAAATATAATCCAGCATTTCTTTTGTAAGAGGCTTTCCGTCATTTTCCACATCTACGCTCTGACCGCCCAGCATTCCATAAATACCTGTCTTATTCGCCATCAGAGTCAGCGCCTTTATGACGCGCTCTTTCTCCTCTGTGAGAGCAAACGCCTGAAGCATGACCTCATAGGCGTAATTTAAAAGAGCTGCGCCGCTTAAAACGCCCATCGCCTCTCCGTATACTTTATGCGTGGTAAGACGGCCTCTCCTGTAATCGTCATTATCAATGGCAGGAAGGTCGTCGTGGATCAGGGAATGGGTGTGTATCATTTCCATGCCCGCCATAAAAGGCTCGATCACCTTTTCTTCTCCGCCAAACAGCCGATACGTTTCTTCCATAAGCAGGGGACGCAGGCGTTTTCCCCCTGCAAGCATACTGTAATTCATTGCCTGCGCAATATTTTTCGCAAAGCCTTCTTCTTTCGGAAGATACTTCTTTATCACTTCCTCAGCTCTGCCTGTCTTTTCTTTTAATTTATCTTGAAAATTCACAGAATGTCCCATCCTCATTTATCTGCAGCATCTTTTTCTCCACCGTATCCAGCTTTTCGCTGCAGTATTTCAAAAGCTCCATGCCTTCCTGATAAAGACGGAAAGAATCCTCCAGGGAAGTTTCCCGATCCTCCAGACGTTCCACTAAAACGTCCAGCTCCTCAAACACTTCCTTTATGGTTTTTTCGTTGTTATCTGCCATATTGTTCTGTTTCCTTCCTGATACTGCTAACCTCAGTCTCTATTGTTCCGTCTGTCACAGAGATAAAAAGTCTGTCTTTTTCCTTTATTCCATCTACACTTGTAACCGTTTTTCCCCTCTCATCTGCCACATAGGAATATCCCTGATTCAGCTTTTTCAAAGGGGAAAGCCCGGAAAACCGTTCCAGATAAACAGAAAGTCTCTGTCTTTCTTCTTTTATCTTTAAATTCATTGCCGTTTCCACAGCTTCTTCCAGGGAAAGAAGCCTCTGCCTGTCCTCTCTTAACCGGTTCTGCGGACTGACATAAGAAAGCTTCGTCTGATAACCGGAAAGCCGTTCCCGGAAAAGCTCTGTTTTTCCCCGCATGGCACGATGCAGCCGCTCCCTTAAGGAACCGGCTGCCTCTAACACACTTCTGTAATCATATACAGCCAGCTCTGCTGCCGCGGACGGCGTGGGAGCGCGCAGATCTGCCACAAAATCTGCAATGGTAAAATCCGTCTCATGACCAACTGCGGAAATCACAGGCGTTCTGCATTCAAAAATCGCGCGCGCTACAACTTCTTCATTAAACGCCCACAAATCTTCAATGGAACCGCCGCCTCTTCCTGCGATGATCACATCTACCCCGGCCTCATCAAGCATTCGGATTCCCTTCGCCACGCTTTCTGCCGCTCCTTCTCCCTGGACAAGGGCAGGATAGAGAATGATCTGCAGATAAGGATTTCTCCGAAGAGACACATTTCGTATATCCTGAACAGCAGCTCCTGTCGGCGCCGTGACAACGCCCAGTTTCCGCACAAACGGAGGAATCGGCTGTTTGTACTCCTGCGCAAACATTCCCATCTCTTCCAGTTCCTGTTTCAGAGCAAGAAATCTTTCATAAAGATCTCCCGCCCCCTCCAGAGTGATCTCCTTTGCGTAAAGCTGGTATCGCCCGTCTCTCTCGTACACATCTACGGTTCCGCCAACAACAACTTTATCGCCGTCTTTCATGGAAAAGCCAAGACCGCGCCTCTGTCCTGCGAACATGACGCAGCTTATGGTCCCTGTCTCATCTTTCAGTGAAAAATAAATATGCCCGCTTGTATGGTACTTGCAGTTGGACACTTCCCCTTTTACATACACTTTCTGTAAAAAGAAATCCTGGGTAAACATATTTTTTACATACCTGTTTACCTGACCTACAGAATATACATTTTTCATGCTTCTGATTCCACATTCTCCGTCTGTCTGTCTTCTTCTGTCTTCTGTTCCTCCGCAGATGCGATCTTTCCGAGGATTCCGTTTACAAAAGAACCAGAAGTATCGCCTCCGAAACGTTTTGCAAGCTCTACTGCCTCATTGATGGCAACTCCCACCGGAATCTTTTCGTCGTACTTCATCTCATACACGGCAAGACGAAGCGCAGTAAGATCCACGCGGCTCATCCTCTTTGTCTTCCAGCCCCTGCTTGTCTCATTTAAAAGCGTATCGATCTCTTCTGTATGAAAAAGAACCTGACGGTACTTTTCCTGGATCTTCTCCTGTGCTTCTCCGGAAACCTCCTCGATCCCTTCCAGATACATGGAAAGCTGCTCCGGCATCTCCTCCTGTGTATTAAATTCTGTCATAAACAGCAGTTTAAAAACGTGCTCTCTTAAATCTCTCTGTCGCATTGTATCCTCCTGCTTCTCTTATAGTAAAAAAAGGAAAGAATTACTTTCCTTTTTCTTTCTCCATATCAACACTGGCAATGTGGATATTTACATCTGCCACTTCCAGTCCCGTCATGTTTTCGATTGATGTCTTCACCCGTTCCTGAACGGTTCTGCTTGTCTCAAGAACGTTTTTGCCATACTCGATGTTAAGGGAAAGGTCTACGGTTACCACGCCTTCCAGCACAGTTACCTTCACGCCCCTTGACAGGCTCTTCATGCCGAGCTTGCTTACCAGCTCGTTTGTAATGTTTCCCGCCATAGAAGCAACGCCTTCCACCTCTGTTGCGGCAAGTCCTGCAATGATGGCAACTACCTCATCTGCAATGTGAACCTCTCCTACCTTGCCTAAATCCTGTATTTTATATGTTGTCCTTTTTTCCGCCATAATAAGCCCTCCTGAGAATTATATTCTCCGCCTGTTCTGTGCGAAGCAGTCTCTTCTGAATAATTATTTATATTATACCAAATTATCCAACAAAATAAAAGGGTTATTTACTGAATTCCGTCAGGATTAAATCCGGATTCCTGTCCTCTGTCATGCCAACGCTCCATGCATTCACAAAAAGAAGCAGCGGATTTCCCTTAAGGTCTGTGACCTTCTTCATATCAGAAGTTCCCACGATCTTGTCTACCTTAACCTCGTCCTTATTCGCGATCCAGCGGATATGCTCATACGGAAGATTTTCCAGACGAATCTCCACATTATATTCATTTTCCAGACGGTATTTTAAAACATCGAACTGCAGAACGCCAACCACGCCCACAATGATCTCTTCCATACCTGTATTAAATTCCTGGAAAATCTGAATTGCACCCTCCTGGGCGATCTGATTGATTCCTTTTACAAACTGCTTTCTCTTCATAGTGTCAATCTGGCGCACTCTCGCAAAATGTTCCGGTGCAAATGTAGGGATTCCCTCAAATGCGAATTTCTTTCCGGGAGCACAGATGGTATCTCCGATTGAGAAAATACCCGGGTCAAACACACCGATAATATCGCCTGCGTAAGCTTCCTCCACAACGTGGCGTGACTCCGCCATCATCTGCTGAGGCTGCAGAAGACGCATCTTCTTTTCTCCCTGTACGTGGTACACTTCCTCTGAAGCGTCAAATTTTCCGGAACAGATACGCATAAAGGCGATTCTGTCTCTGTGCGCCTTATTCATATTTGCCTGGATTTTAAATACAAACGCGGAAAAATCATCGTCCATCGGGTCAACCGGACCGCAGTCTGCGTTTCTCGGAAGCGGAGAGCTTGTCATTGCAAGGAAATGCTCCAGAAATGTCTCCACACCAAAGTTTGTAAGAGCGGAGCCGAAAAATACAGGCGTCAGTTCTCCCTTATCTACAAGTTCCTGGTCAAAATCTGCGCTTGCTCCGTCAAGAAGCTCGATTTCCTCAAGAAACTGTTCCTTCTGTTCCGGATCCATAACTTCGTCCGCTCTTGTGTCGTCCAGATCGATTTCTTCTATAATACCTTCTTTTGTTCCCTTCTGTGTATCTGTAAAAGTAAGAATTTTCTTTGTATTTCTGTCGTACACACCGCGGAACTTCTTTCCTGAGCCGATCGGCCAGTTTACAGGACAGGTGGCAATCCCAAGCTCTTTTTCAATCTCGTCCAGAAGATCAAAGGTATCGTTTGCGTCTCTGTCCAGCTTATTGATAAAAGTAAAAATAGGGATATGGCGCATAACACAGACTTTAAAAAGCTTTCTTGTCTGCGCCTCAACACCTTTCGATGCGTCAATTACCATCACGGCAGAGTCCGCTGCCATAAGGGTACGGTAGGTATCTTCGGAGAAATCCTGGTGTCCCGGTGTATCCAGGATATTGATACAGTATCCGTCATAATGGAACTGGAGAACAGAAGAGGTAACGGAAATACCTCTCTCTTTTTCAATCTCCATCCAGTCTGAAACTGCATGGCGGGCAGTTGCCTTGCCTTTTACGCTTCCGGCAAGATTAATTGCCCCGCCATACAGCAGGAATTTTTCTGTCAGGGTTGTTTTGCCGGCATCCGGGTGGGAGATAATGGCAAAGGTTCTTCTTTTTTCTATTTCTTTCGTATACTTCGACACGTCTGGCCTCCTATACTCTCTTTTTCGTTCACTTGTCAATATTTTTACAGCATTCCTATTCTAGTATATGGAAGGCTTTACTGTCAAGGGATTTCTGTCTCACTTATCTCTTCTGAAGAGGCTTCCTCCCCTTCTTCGTAAGACTCTTCCTCATATGATTCCTCTGCAGCCGGTTCTTCCACAACCGTCTCATCGCTCTGACTTAAAGGCGTGATCACAATATTCTCCTCTGCAATTCCTGTTTTTCTCTTTACAATGTCCTCAATCTGCGCCAGCTTCGCCTCTTCCAGCGCGCTGTCAGGAACTACGATGTCCGCCGTCTCTCCTGTGAGATTTACAATTACATCGGAAAAACCTTTTGCCTCAAGAAGAAGCTCTGCCGCCGCTTCCTTTTCCGTAAGCTCCGTCATTGCCACCATTGTGTTGACTGCCGTCTGCTTCTGCTCGTCTCCTATTTCTTCGCTGCTTATAATTTCCTGCAGATCCGCCTTATTCTGGGATCGAACCTGCTCTCTGCTTAATTTTGCCTGTGCCGCAAAACTGGAAGCGCCTGTAAGTACCGCCTCGCCCGGAGTACCGGTGTCCTGCGCCAGGGGCTCGCCAGTTCCCTCTCCGTTTTCCTCAAGAAGTGCCGTCTCTTCTGAAATGTCATAATCCACATCTTCCAAAATACTGCTGCTGTCCGTACTTGCCTCTTTATCTTTTGAATTTAAGTTTACATCTGCAAAATTCAGATAACCGGCTACTGCAATCAAAATTGCAAGGGAGGTGATAATCACCTGATTTTTTTTCATGATCTTTTTCACTTTTTTCTCTCCTCATTTTCTTTTCATTATTTTAATTTTATGGGCTTCTATCTGAAATAATGCCTGGACAGCATCCTGAATCTTCTGTACTGTAGACGGATTCTCTCCGCCTTCTGCCGATATGATCGCTCCTGTCACCTTTACCCTCTCCTCACTTCCAAAGCTTCCTCCCTCCGTTGCCATAAGAACTACCTCTGTCTCCCCCACTCCCTCCACATTAGAAAGAAAATGTTCCAGTTTCCTTTCAAGCTCTGTTTTTTCTATGGTTCCTTCCTCCGCTTCTGTCTCTTTCTCCCGCCCCTCATGAGATACCGGAAGAGCTGCCACCGCCAGCAGAAGTCCCATAAGAAGCAGAACCACCCACTGCTGCCGGCTCATGTTCAAAAGTCCTGATTTCAAACGTTCCTTTCTTAAACCCGCAGACTTCCATTCCACTTTCTATCCTTCCTTTCTCTGACTCCCCCGGCAGCTCCTCCATATAAAGAACTGCCCTTGCCTCTTCCTCTTCTATATCTACTTCCACTTCCCCCGGATATATGCCTTTTTCTTTTAAAGAATCCCTGATTTTTTCTTCTATTTCCCACTGCCACCCTTTTTTCAAGTAAATTTCCTGAAGATTGGAAAGCTCTTTTTCCTTCATAACAGCCGTCTCCTCCTCATAATAAAGCTGAAAATCCGCAAGAAGCTTTTCTCCTTTTCCAAGAAGGGCAAACACAGGAGTAATCAGCATAAAAATCAGGAGAAGCCCCATGAACAGCCTGACGTATCTCTCGTATTTCTTATCCGGCACAAGATGAACTACTGTCGTAAGAAGAATATAAAAAACAGCAAGATTTTTAATCCAGGAATAAATCTCTGCCTTCATAAAGGTTTAAGGTCCTCCTCCAAAACTTACCATGAGAATAATAAAGGTCAGCATACAGAGCACGTCCACAGTAAGAAGAAGCCGGAGCAAAAGCCCGCAGCTCTCCCCCATTGTACTTAAACAGCCCACTATCCTTTTATCGGATACAGGCTGCGCCACTGCCGCCAGAAACCGGTAGGAAAGAGACAGCACTCCATAATGGATCACAGGTCCCGCCCCTGCCAGAAGAAGGGCAATCAGCACCACGATCCCAAGACTGTTCCGCACAAGAACTGCCCCCGTCACAATCAGCTCTGTCACTGCGTTTACTGCATTTCCCACTCCCGGAATGGCTCCCGCTGTCTTTCCCACCACGCTTCTTTTTAAAGAATCCATCACTGGCGCCACCAGGTTTTTTACTACCTGAAGTCCGATCACAAGACCGAGAAGGGTTTTTAATCCCCAGTTTATTCCTGTCTCCAGAAGCTCGGAAAGCTTTCCAAGCATTTCTTCTCTGGAAAGGTTATTCACAAACCGGACGACCGTGCATATGTGGATTCCCGGCAGGATAACTGTAAGAAGGATCCACTGGATCAGCCACACAAGAAGAAGGACGCCCTCATAAAAAACAGCGGCTGTCGTTCCTCCGGAGGAAGCTGCCACTGCAAGGAAATAGGCGGGAGACAAAACCTTCATAAACCGGGAAAGCCAGGACAGATTTTCAGATAAACTGACGCACAGAGCTGAAAAAGAATCCATAAGCATGGTAAAAAGTAGAAGATAAACCACATAAAAGCTGATCTCCCCCACCTGTCCTCCGTCAAATACCTCCTCGAACCCCGCGAATATGGCAGAGAGCAAAATGAGAAGCAGTATCCGGAAAAACAGCGTTTTTTCTCTGGATAAACCGGAAAAGAAAAGGCCATGCAGAAATTCCTGCACCGCCTCTTTTGAAAACGCATCTTCTCCTGTTACCATTTTTTTCAATGCCCCGGAAAAAGAAAAGCTTCCCTCTCCCAGCATTTCATTTAACATCTCCTGCACCTCGTCAAAATCCATCTTTTCCATCAGCTCCTCCGTCATTTCCTCCGCCCCTTTTACAGGAACCGGAAAAATCAGAGCAGAAAAAAGAAAAACGATCACTGCGCCTAATATTTTTCTCATACAAAAAACTCCTGTATGGTCTGTAAAAGAGCAAGAAGAACCGGCATACTTAAAACCATGAGAGAAAGCTTGCAGAAAAGCTCGATCTGCGCGCCTGTCGCCTCGTATCCCGCGTCTTTGCAGATGCCGGAAGAAAACTGACCGATATACGTAATCCCCAGCATTTTTACAAGGGTGGAAATATGCTTTCCGTCTACGGGAAGGCTTTTCTGAATCTCCTTTAAAGCTTCGAATAAATAGGAAATTTTCCCCACTGCAAGTCCCAGTATGACAACACCGATCCCCATTGTAATAAAAGAAGCGTATTCCGGCTTTGTGCCTTTGAGCAGAAAGCCAAGCATTACGCCTCCCACACCAATCAGAGAAATTTTGACAATATCCATATACGCCCCTTTTTCACAGTGTAAACAACTGCTGAATGTTTTCAAAAAGCTCATAAATATATGGAACAATCCAGAATAATACAATTAAAAGTCCTGCCAGACTTACAAGAAATGCCTGCTCTTCCCTTCCGCTGTGTTTGAGAATCTGTGAAAGAACGGAGACCAGGATTCCCACAGCTGCAATTTTAAAGATAATGCTGACCTCCAAACACGCCTCCTTTCCGCCCTGGCTACCATACAAGGACGGCAAGCAAAATCCCTCCAAGAATCCCAAGACTTTCATACACCTTTTTCTTTGCCGGCATTTCCCGGCGAAGCTCTTCTGTGCGGCGTGTAAGCTCCTCCTCATAAAGCAGAAGCTCTTTCATCTGCATTTCAAGATCAAGATACCCCAGGCGGCTCCCCAGGGAAAAGAAAAGTTCTTCCTCCTCTTTTTGAATATTGAGAAGTTTTATATCGTTCTGTGCGCACTCTCTGTACACACTTTCAAAGCTCCTGCCTCCAAGAGACGAAAGCCTTTGGGAAACCTCCCGAAAAAAGCTGCCGAAGGGTTCCTCAAGCTTTCCTCCCGCCTCATAAAAAGCAGAACAAAGGGAAGCGTTTCCAAAACGGATCTCCCCTTTTAAAAGCACAGTCATGCGTTTCATCATTTCCAGTGTGCGAAGCCTTCCCGTAAGACGCAGGCTCTGTCCAAAGCCAAGGCCTGCACAGGAAAAAAGGATCAGGAGCACTCCCACTGATTTTTGCATAACTCTCCATTTCCGTCATAGATTCCCTCTATGATTCCCGCTCTCTCTCTTTTTCCGAGGAGAATGTATCTCTCAAAAACACGCTCCTCCACAAGCTTCTGAAAAAAGGGCTGTGCGAGAACGTCCTCCAGAGAATTTCCATGCGCCGTTGCGATCAGCTTACAGCCGCAGTGTATCACAGCCTCGACAGCCCGGAAATCTTCTTCTCTTCCAAGCTCGTCCACTGCAACAACAGACGGAGACATGGAGCGTATGAGCATCTGCATTCCCTCTGCCTTCGGACAGCCGTCCAGAACATCGGTACGCATTCCCACATCATTTTGGGGAACGCCCTGATAGCAGCCTGCAAGCTCGCATCTTTCATCTACCACTCCCACGGTCTGCCCCGGAATCCCTTCTCTTCCGTTGCTTATCTGTCGGATAATATCGCGAAGCAGCGTGGTTTTTCCACATCTGGGCGGAGAAATAATAAGGGTGTGCGCTACCCAGTCCTTTGTCTGGATATAAGGCATGACCTCTTCTGCACAGCCCTGGATCTCATGGGCAAGGCGCACATTAATACAGGAAATGTATTTCATGCCGCGGATTTTTCCCCCGTCTAAAATCACTTTTCCCGTCACCCCTACCCTGTGCCCTCCCTGGACACTGATAAAGCCCTGACGTATTTCCTCCTCGTAGGCATAAAGAGAATATCCTGTTACATACTCAAGAGTTTCTTTTAAGTCCTCCTGTGTCACAACATAGGGTTCTTCCCCTCTGTTTCTAAGAAAGCACTCTCCTCCGTCGTATGTAAGAAAAAGCGGTCTCCCTACGCGCAATCGTATTTCGTATAATTTATCGTAATCAAGGTTCGCATCCAAAAGCTGGTTTCGAATGCTTCCGGCAAACAGATTCTGAACCTGCATTGCTTCCATTTGTCTCACCTCTTAGTTTTAATATATGTGGACAATCCCGATTTAGTACCTTCTTTTTAAAGCACGGTCTCTTCGTATTCCCAGCGAATGTCCATCGGTACCGCACACCAGAGCGCGGCGCTGTATCCCTCTTCCACTTCCAGAAGTTTATGAAATCCTCTGTCCTCTCCCGCAGTAAGAAGGCTTCTTGAAAATCCCTCTCCCGTCCATTTTATGTATGCTTCCTTTAAAACCCACTGTTCAAAAAAAGCTTTTTTTACATCTTCTGCTTCCAGGATTTCTTTTTTCTCCTCTTCTGAAACCATGCGCTCCAGAAAGCGTCCGTAATCCACATCTTTGTGAAGCTGTATGTCGATCCCCACTTCCTGTCCCGCTAAAATACAGAGAACGTATTCCCCGGAATGGCTGATATTATAATGGATTTTCGGCTGAAGGGTAAAAAACGGCTTTCCATGCTCTCCCTTACTTCTGGGCTCGTATTTTAAATCCAGTCCGTATTCTTTTAAAAGTCCCTTTTCCAGAAGCCTTTCCCCTATCATATGCTCCATATTTTTGCCTGCATACGCTTCTTTTATCTTTGTATAATAAATAACTCCATTCATACTCCTGCCTCCTCAAGAAAACGGGACGGCTCCCATTCTTTTTCAAACTGCCTCTCTGCATAACAGAGGGTAAGCTCTTTTTTTGCCCGCGTCATTCCGACATAAAAAAGGCGGCGTTCCTCTTCAAGCGCTTCGTTTAACACAGCTTTTTTGTAAGGGATACTTCCTTCGTTTACATTTAATATAAACACATTGTCATACTGCAGCCCTTTTACTGCATGAAGGGTGGAGATCACAACGCCTTCTTTTTTCACTTCCTGCTTCTTTGCCTGCTCCTTAAGACGCTCTGTATAATCCCTGATATAGTTTTCCCATTCTTCCAGGCTTTTCTTCTCTTTTGCGCTGTCCTGGATCCGATCCAGAACTTCAAGAAGATCCTCCGGTCTGATTTTCCGGTACCGGGCATACTCTCTTAAATATTCCTCGTATCCCATTCCCTTTCTGATAAAATTAATGGCAGCAAAAGGTGCAAGAGACGATAAAATGCGAAGCTGGGTTTCCAGAGTTGTAATTCTGTCGCACATCCAGTCTCTCTCTTTATAAAATTCCCGAAGCTTATCAAAAGAAACCGTGGTGTCTGTCAGGCTTTCCCTTGCAATATACCGGTTGGGGCGGTTCATAATTTCCAGAAATGTTTTTCTGCTTCTGTCCCCTCCCGCCATTTTCAGATACGAAAGCATATTCCGGCAGATCCAGTGACGGAACAGATTGGGAAGCTGCTCTTTCATGGTAAAAGGAACCTGGTACTCCATAAGCGCCCCTACAAGCCCTTCCGCCTCCTGATTGGTGCGGAAAAGAACTGCCGTATCTTCAAGGTGCTCTCCTTTTTCCATTCTTTTTTTCAGTCCCCTGACAACCGCCATATATTCTTCTCTTGTATTTTGAAATTCCAGACACCGCACAGGAACGCCTGCCCGATGAAACGCAGTCAGCTTCTTTTTGAACCGCTTTTTATTATGGTTAATGACGCGCACAGCCGTATTTAAAATATTTTCCGTACACCTGTAGTTAATATTTAAAAGCACCGTTTCCGCCTTTGGATAATCTTTTGTAAAATTCAACATAATTTCCGGGCGTGCCCCGCGAAAATGATAGATGGACTGATCGTCATCCCCTACAATAAAAAGATTGTTTAAGGGATCTGCCAGCATCTTGACCACATCGTACTGGAGTCTGTTTATATCCTGAAATTCATCTACAAGAATATACTGAAATTTCCGTCTCCAGCCTTCAAGAATGTCCTTTCGCTTGTCAAACAATTCGTAACAGAAGAGGAGCATATCGTCAAAATCAAGCTTTCTTCTCTCTGTGAGCGCCTTTTTATATCCCTGAAAAATCTGCTTAAACACCTCGTCCGGACAGCAGGAAGAATAATAATGGCGAAGGGAGATCCTTTCATTTTTTACAAGACTGATCTCTTTTGCAACCTCATCGAGAAAGTCCCCTTCCTGAGATAATTCCTGCCCGTATTCCAGTACAAGTTCCTGTAAAATCTCCCGTTTTTCCTCCTCAGACAGAATATTTCCTGCGCCAAATCCGTATGCCTGTTTTAAAATCCCGTAAAATACCCCGTGAAAAGTCCCGAAGGTAACTCCTGTTCTCTCCTGCTCTGTAAACGCAAGAAACCGTTCCTTCATCTCTGCTGCCGCTGCCCTTGAAAAGGTCACAACAAGAATGGAGGAAGGCGAAATTCCGCCTTCGCGGGTCAGATATGCAGTTCTCTCCACAATAACGGAAGTTTTCCCCGAACCGGGGCCTGCCAGGACCATCATAGGTCCTGACAGGTGAGCGATTGCCCGTAGCTGAGATGGATTTTTTTTCATACTTTATCTGTTTTCCAGTTTTTCAATAGCTGCCTTCACTCTTTTTATTGTTTCTTCTTTGCCGATGATCTCCATAATCTCTGTTGCACCGGCAGGTGTCATCTGTTTTCCGGAAACCGCAGTACGCAGAGGCCACATTACATATCCGTTTTTATACCCTTTATCTTTCACAAACGCGGAAAGGACAGCAAATAACGGATCGTTTGTATAATCCTCATGGGCTTCCAGAACAGGAAGAACCTCTTTTAATACAGTGAGAGAAGTTTCCTCTGTTGTTTTCATTTTTTTATGGCAGTACATGGAAGAATCGTACTCCGGCACTTCCTCAAAGAAGTCTACAAGCTCCGGAATATCCGGGAATGTCTCGATTCTTGTCTGCACCATTCCTGCGATTTTGCGGAAATCATAGTCCTTTTTCAGAACCTCTTTCATGTACGGAAGCGCTTTTTCATAAAATTCTTCCGGATCCATTTTCTTAATGTACTCTCCGTTCATCCAGCGAAGCTTCTGAATGTCAAAGACTGCCGGTGATTTGTTGATATGATGATAATCAAACGCCTCAACAAGCTCGGAAAGTGTAAAGATTTCACGGTTGTCAGAAGGGCTCCAGCCAAGAAGAGCCACATAATTTACGATTGCTTCTGACACAAATCCCTGCTCTAAAAGATCCTCATAAGAAGAATGTCCGGAACGCTTAGAAAGTTTCTGGTGTGTTTCATCTGTGATCAGCGGACAGTGTACATAAACAGGAATATCCCAGCCAAACGCCTCATAAATACGGTTGTATTTCGGAGCTGAGGAGAGATACTCGTTTCCTCTTACTACATGGGTAATTCCCATCAGATGGTCGTCTACTACGTTTGCAAAATTATATGTAGGATACCCGTCGGATTTAATGAGGATCAAATCTTCCAGCTCTTCATTGTTTACGGTAATATCTCCATAAATCACATCATGAAATGTAGTTGTTCCCTCAGTCGGCATGTTAAAACGGATCACGTGCGGCTCTCCTGCTTCCAGGCGGCGCTGTACTTCTTCTTTTGAAAGGTTCAGGCATCGTTTGTCATAGATGGAAATTTCTTTTCCAGCCACTACACGTTTCATATTTTCCAGCTCTTCCTTCTGGCAGAAACAGTAATACGCATCTCCCTGCTCTACAAGCTGCTGCGCATATTTCAGATAAAGTCCGGATGCCTGACGCTCGCTCTGTACATAAGGACCTACGCCTCCATCCTTGTCAGGACCTTCGTCATGGAGAAGTCCTGTCTTTTCCATTGTACGGTAAATAATGTCCACTGCGCCTTCCATATAGCGCTCCTGATCTGTATCTTCAATACGGAGAATAAAATCTCCGCCCTCATGCTTTGTAATTAAATATGCGTATAATGCAGTTCTTAAATTGCCCACGTGCATTCTTCCTGTTGGGCTTGGTGCAAATCTTGTTCTGAGTTTACTCATAGTCTCTTCTCCTGCTTTCTTGCTATATACTTTCGACTTTTTATTATATACCCAAATCTGTCAAAATGTCCACTGGTTTTCCATGAATCGTCAAATTTGCCATCTCATCTGCAAAATGAGGCTCCTGATTAATAAGTATCAGGTGGTGTCCCTCAAAATATTTGAGAAATGTTTCCGGAAGAGGCGCCTTTAAATCGCAGCCCAGTATGAGAAGCGTATCTGCCTTCCGTACTTCTTCTGCCGCCAGAGAAATCACGCGGTTATCCACCATCTCTCCCACCATATATACACCTGGACGCACTATGGAACCGCAGCTTTCACATTTTGGAACGCCTTCACTTTTCTGTATGTACTCAATGGGATATTTCCTGCCGCAGTGAGGACAGAAATTTTCATATACGCTTCCGTGAATCTCATATACATTTTTACAGCCCGCTCTCCTCGGAATGGAAAAAAGATCTCTTGTAATCACACATTTTAATTTTCCCCGCTCTTCCAGATGTCTGAGACTGAAAAGTCCCTCATTTACTTCCCCCAGATTTTTCAGCATATAATTTTTATAAAAATCATAAAACTGTTCTGTTCTTGTACTGAAAAACGTAGGATTAAACATTTCTTCCGGAGAATATCCATAGACAATTTCCGTATTTAGCGCATCCCTCTGATTCCGGAAATTGATACAGCCACAGTCCTCGCTTACCCCAACGCCCATAAGGCTGACCATGTAATCGCTGTTCTCTATAGCCTTTTTTAAATACTCAAGTTTTTCTGTGTATTTTTCTTCCATATGCCCCACCCTTTCTTCAGATCTTATACCATTATTATACCTTTGAACTTCATCTTTTTCAACCGGAAAACACCGCATGATCCGGCATTTCCCGAGCCTTTCTTCTCATACCTTTCACACCTTGAAACGAAAAAAAATCCCGCGGAGATTCCGCGGGAAAACAGGACTTACGCATCAATGCCTTTGCTCTTCATGTATTCAATTACATCTCCGACTGTATTTAAGTCAGTAAGCTCCTCAGAAGGAATTTCAATATTGTACTCATCTTCCAGCGCCATAACCAGCTCAAAAAGATCCAGTGAGTCTGCTCCCAGATCATCCTTAAAAGAAGTATCCGGTGTAATTGTATCTGCATCACAGTTTAACTGCTGTGACAACATTTCCTGCATTTTTTCTAACATTGTCTTTTCTCCTTTATAAAACCTGTTCTTATAATCCTTTTAATGCCCAAAGTATATATTCTGCGCTATATTTTGTCAAGACATTTTCCAATATTTGTTACATATGCACAGAAGAATCCTGAAATTTAATCTGTCTTGCCACACTCAGAGCAAGTCCCATTTCCGACATCAGGAAAACTACGGATGTGCCTCCATAACTGATGAAGGGCAGCGTAATACCTGTATTCGGCATAAGATTTAACACAACCGCAATGTTTAAGATAACCTGAAGGGCAATATGAATAAAAATCCCCGTTACCATAAGAGAACCAACCAGATCCGGCGCATTCTGCGCAATAAAAAACAAGCGGTAAAGGAGGTATGCAAAAAGAAGCAGTACGATAATTCCTCCGAAAACCCCAAGCTCCTCACAGATAATGGAAAAAATCATATCGTTCTGTGCTTCCGGCACACTGCCAAGCTTCTGAATACTGTTTCCAAGCCCCCTGCCAAAAAATCCGCCGGAACCGATGGCATAAAGCGCCTGAATGGTCTGATAACCTGCTCCTGATGCAAAATCTTCCGGATGAAGCCATACAAGAATACGGCGCAGACGGAAGTTCTCTGTTGCCCCTACGTCCATTGTGGCAGAGATAAACAGTACAAACCCAAGCAGCAGAAACGCGCCTGCCGCAAATATCAGAAGAAAAATTTTTGTGTTGGGGTGCGCTACAAAAATAAGCCCAACTGTAATTCCGAAAATAATGATAGCTGTACTTAAGTTCTCCGTAAATGCATATGCGATAAAGGCAAGCGCACCTCCTGCTGCTCCCAATATCATACACGCTTTCAGTGTTCGGATCCGTTTCCCCATTTCCACAATCATGTATGGAAGACAGACAATCACCGCTATTTTTGCAATTTCCGCAGGCTGAAACTGGATTCCCAGCTTAAGCCAGCGGCGGGCGCCGTTTACTTCCTCTCCGAGAGGCGTCTGGACAAGGAACATTAACACAACGGCAGCTATATACAAAAGCCCTTTAAAATGTACCAGAAGATGATAATCAAGCCTTGATATAAAAAGAGCGCCCAGAATGCAGGCCACACTGACAAGCGCCTGCCGTTTGAAAAAGTGCATATCATCGCCAAACTGTATTTCTGCCGTATATGCACTTGTACTGTACAGCATGATCAATCCAAAACATGTGAGAAGCACAACCACTGCCACAAGACTGAAATCATAATAATCTGCTGCTGCGGCTTTTCGTCTGCTTCTGTTTTTCTGCAAGGAGGTTTTTGAAGACTTCCCTGTTCTTTCCATTGTACCACCTGACACTTTCTAAAAATTTACTGTATCATTGATTTATTATAACAGAAGCATCTTTCATACGCAAGAAATTGATTGCAGGCTTCTCACACATTCTCATTTACGTTTTATTCTTCCGGTAATTCAATCGGATCCGTCTCAATAATGAATTTCACATTTCCATCCATAGAATCCTCTTTTCCTGCAAAAGAGGTATACGCCACATCATCTGCCTGAATTGCTTCGAGACGGTCAAGAACGGAATCCAGTGTGTCCTCTACCGTATCTTTTAACTTCTGAACGCCCTCTTTGTTAAATTTATCCTGACCTTCCTTCAGTTCTTTCGCTCCGTCATTCAGCTTTTTAATACCACTCTGTACCTGGCTGCTTCCTGACGCAAGTGCATTTGTTCCTGATACAAGGGTGTTCGTTCCTCCCGCAAGAGTGCCTGTTCCCTGTTCCAGTTCTTCTGCTCCTGACTTTAAGGAACCACTGTTTGCAGAAAGTTTGGACGCGCCTTCTTTGAGCGCTTCTGTCGCTCCCCCTATCTGGGAAATTCCCGCATTTAACTGCGTTGTTGCAGAATCCAGTTTTCCCGCTCCCAGAATCAGCGTATAATCGTTACTCTTTAATTCTTCTGCTCCGGCTTTTAATTCCGCGCCTGATTTCTTTAAAGAAGCCGCTCCGTTTACAAGAGCCTCTGAGGCGTTTTCCGCCGTCTCAAGCCCTGCCTGAAGCCCATTTTCTCCATAAAATCCCTCTTTTAAAGCTTCTGCTCCGGCAGAAAGCTTTTCTGTACTGTCTGTCAGTTCTTTTGCCCCGGCAACAAGAGCTTTCGCTCCGGCTGCTGCCTGCTCTGCCCCCTGGGTCAGTTCTTCTCCCTTTGCAGATAAAGCGGCAGCTCCTTCTGAAAGCCCATTTGCGCCTTCCAGCGCTTCCGATGCGCCCTCACTTAAAGCGCCGAGACTTCCCTCCATTGATTCCAGTCCGGAAGAAATTGCTCCGGCTCCGGCTGCTGTCTGATCAATTCCGTCTGCCGCCTGATTTAAAACGTCCGCAATCTGAGAAGTATCGCCTCCTGAAATCTGCTCTGCGCCGCTTTGTACTGCCTCTGCTCCGCTGTACACGCTTCCAAGTCCGCTCTGAGCAGTTCCCACGCCTCCGGAAATACAGCCGATCGCCTCGCTGATCGCAGCCTGTGTTCCCTCATCAAGCTGGGACATATCAATGCCGCTTAATATATCAATGGCTGCACTTGCTGTATCAAGTCCTGCTGAAACAGTATCTGCACCGCTCTGTGCTGATGCCGCTCCATTTGTAATTGCAGAAGTATCTACAGAAGAATTTCCTCCAACAGATTCTGCCGCATCACGGAGAGTCTGCGAAATACCATTTAAACTGGATTGCAGACCGCCGCTCTTCTCTGCCAGAGTACCTGCCGCTCCTTCTGCCGCTTCTGTACCTGCCTGAATTTTTTCAATTCCTGCGGGAAGCGCCTGTGCTCCCGCTTTTAATGCACCAACGCCCTCTGTTGTATATTCTTTTACAGACTGGGCAAGGGTTTCCGCTCCGGCTTCCAGAGTTTTCAATCCTTCTGAAAGCTTTTCTGCACCTTCCCCGTACGCTGCCGCTCCGTCCGCAAAATCCTTTCCTCCGTCTGCGAAAGTCTTCAGTCCTTCCTCAAGAGGTTTTGCCTGCTGTGAAAACTGTGTAATGCCGTCTGCCACAGCGGCTGCACCTTCCGTATACTTGATCACGCCGTCTGTCAGTGTTCCACTGCCTTCTATATAAGACTTAATCCCTCCTGTGAGAGTGCTTACACCGTCTGTATATTCTTTTAATTTATCAGAAATCGTGCCGACACCGCCCGTATATTCCATCACGCCTGCCGCAAGCGTATCTGCACCTTCTGTGTAAGAAGATACACCTGTTTTTAATGCACCGGCTCCGCTCTGAAGCTCTCTTGAACCGCTCTGAAGCTCCCTTGCTCCACTCTGAAGCTCTGATACACCTGCTGCAAATTCTTTATATTTTGTATTCAGTTCACTTGTTCCGTCATAAAGCGTTTTCGTACCGTCCACAAGCTCAAGAGACGCATCGGAAAGCTCTTTTAAAGAATCTTTCAGCTCGTCGATGCTGTCGATCTCATCCACGTTTATCTCATCCAGAAGGTCTGTAAGAGCTACGGTAAATGTAGTTTCCATTTCACAGTCTGTCACATCTGCCTCGAGCGTAAATCCTTCCGGAATCTCAATATCTTTTTTGACGTCCTCATCAAGATCCAGACTGTCAGAAAGTCCCGGAAGTCCAAGACCTACCACTATATTTCTGTCTCCGTCTGATACAACCTTTCCATTGTCGATCGTCACATTTTTAAATTTATCTGTGGGAAGAAACATTCCTGTTGCCATCGCAAAAGGCGCGTATACGTCTGTATTTTTTCCGTCGATTTTTTTCACTGTTTTTTCTTTATTTTTGTATGTGACTACCATTTTAAGGTGTCCGCTTTTCCCTGCCAGTTCATCGGGAGTTACCTGTTTTCCACTTAAATAATATTTAATTTCTACAGCTACAGGAAGCTCTTTTGTCGTTGTTCCCTGATAATATATGTCTGCATCTTCCGTATTCCAGGTGAGTTTTTCTCCATTCTGCTGAAACGTCTCGTTGCCCTTTACATTTTTAATATCCTTCAAACCGGATACATCAGAGACAGATGACGCTCCTCCTGAATTTTTCAGCCAGTCAGATACAATAACATCTTTCACTGCGCCGTCTGCCCCTGCATTTACGTATACGGTTTCTTCCTTTGTAATTCCGGAAGTCTCTGCACTCTGTCCCGCAGCCGCGATCGTACCTGCACTTAATACTGCTGCCATTCCCGCAGCCATCGTTGCTGTCACAATTTTTTTATTTCTGTTCATATGAAACAACTCCTTTTCTTATCATTCTTTATTTCTTATTGCTGCGACCTGCCGGTTTTTCCTTCTCCTTTTTCGGAAGAAAGCCGATAGAAGTATGGCAGATGATCGGGTCAAAAATCATAAACATGGCAGGAAGAACCAGAAGCACTACAACGGTGCTGATGACAGCTCCCCTTGAAAGAAGAGTACAGATAGAGCTTATCATATCTACCTGTGAATAAAGTCCTACACCGAAGGTTGCCGCAAAAAAGCTGCAGCCGCTTATGATAATAGACTTCATCGAAGTTTTGTGCGCGATGGAAATCGCCTCTTTCTTTCCTCTTCCCAAATGCCTCTCTCTCTGATAACGGCTTGTCATCAGAATCGCATAGTCCACAGTGGCGCCAAGCTGTATGGCACCAATTACAATGCCTGCAACAAAAGGTAAGGTAATGCCCTGGTAATAGGGGACTGCCATGTTTACAAAAATCGCAAATTCAATGACTGCCACCAGTATAAATGGCAGGGAAATGGATTTGAATACGATCATAATGATCACAAAAATTGCTGCTATGGAAATCACATTTACATTTTTCAAATCCACATCTGTTACATCCGCCAGGTCTTTCATCAGAGGAGCTTCTCCAATGACCATGCCTTTCGGACTGTATTTTTTTACAATATCCTGGATCGCAGAAATCTGTCCGTTTACTTCATCTGTTGCAGATCGATATTCTGAACAGATAAACTGAAGCTCGTAATTATCGCTTTCCAGAAGAGAACGCACATCTTTTGGGATCATGCTCTCGGGGAAGGACGGGCCTACAAAGGAATTTAACCCCAGCGCCCACTGTACACCGTCCACATCTTCTATTTCTTTTAACATCTCGGATTTTTCTTTTCCGTCCAGACCTTTTTCCATAAGGACCATATGCACAGTATTCATATTGAATACTTTTTCCAGTTCCTTGTTTGCCTGATTACTTGGAAGGCTTGCCGGAAGAGAAGTGTCAATATTATAATAAACTTCCACATTATTATTTCCGTGAATTGCAGGATACAGAAGAACAAGGAAGACTGCAATCCAGATAAGATGATGCTTTGTAATAAAATTTGATACCTTATCAAAACTCGGAAGCAGCGTCTTATGTTTTGTTTTTTCGATTGCCTTATCGCACAGAAGGATCATGGACGGAAGCAACGTTACGCAACAGATCACACCGATCACTACACCCTTTGCCATAACAATTCCCATGTCTCTTCCAAGTGCAAATGTCATAAAACAAAGAGCAACAAAACCTGCTATCGTAGTCACAGAGCTTCCCACAACAGACTTAAATGTATTGGAAATGGCATGTGCCATCGCCCTGTCCTTATCTCCCGGAAAACGCTTTTTATTATCCTCATAGCAGTTCAGAAGGAAAATAGAATAGTCCATCGTCACACCGAGCTGAAGCACTGCCGTAAGCGCCTGTGTAATATAAGAAATCTCTCCGAAAAACACATTCGTTCCCATGTTGTAGATAATGGCGATCCCAATACTCAAAAGGAAAAGTATGGGAACAACAAGGGAGTCCATTGCAAGAAAAAGCACCAGCAAAGAAAGCGCTCCTGCAATCACAACATACACCGGCATCTCTTTTAAAGCCAGCGCTTTGATGTCTGTTACCACGCCTGTCATACCGCTTATAAAACAGTTCTTTGACACAATGCTGCGCATTTCTGCCACCGCGTCCATTGCCTCATCTGAGGAGGTCGTATTGTCAAAAAGAGCGATCATCATTGTAGCATTTCCTTTAAAAAGCGCTTCTCTCAGATCTTCCGGAAGCATCTCCACAGGAACGCTTAAATCCATCACGCTGTCATACCACAGAACATCCTCTACATGATCTACATTCTGGATTTTTTCTTTCAGGGCGGCTGCGTCCTTCAATTCCATATCTTCCACTACGACCATAGAAAAGGCGCCCATTCCAAATTCATCCACCATGATGTCCTGTCCCTCTACTGTTTCCAGTGTCTCCGGAAGGTAACTTAACACATCGTAATTTACCCGTGTAGACACATACCCGAAAACAGAAGGTACCAAAAGCACAAGTCCGATAAAGAGAATCAGCTTCTTGTGTTTGGAAATCCACTTACCTGCTTTTATCATTCCTTATTCCTTCTTTCCTGTCCGTCTTTTATTTATAAGTGTATTCTTGTCATGAAATGTTATACTTCAAAAATGACCAACAGTCAATATTGTTTTTCAAATTTCACACATTTTCCACAAATTGACCTATGGTCATTTTTAAAACAGTTATTTTTTTGTCATATGGCATATTGACTTTCAGTCACTTTTGTTTACAATATGAAAGGTAAGGGAGGTTTCCATATGGGAAAATTAGAAGCAAATAAGAAAAGAAAAAAAGAAGCTCTTTATAATACCGCTTTCGAGCTTTTTACAACGAAAGGGCTTGCAAAAACTACCATATCCGATATTGTGGCAAAAGCAGGCGTTGCAAAGGGAACTTTTTATTTATATTTTCAAGATAAATACGATATTAGAAACAAACTGATCTCCCATAAAACCTGCGAACTTTTCTTTCAGGCACATGAGGCGCTGAAAAAAACAGAGCTGCACTCTTTCGAGGAACAGCTCCATTTTATTATTGATTATATATTGGACGTTTTGTCAAAAAATCACTCGCTCCTTCTTTTTATTGCCAAAAATCTGGCATGGGGCGTATTTAAGGACGCTTTTGAAGAAAAAATGCCGGACGAGGATTATCATTTTTATGATTCCTATCTCCAGCTTCTTGCCAAAAGCAACGTAACCTACAAAAATCCTGAACTTATGCTTTTTACCATTATTGAACTGGTCGGAGCGACCTGCTATAGCTGTATTCTTTATCAGCAACCGGTTTCTCTGGAAGAATACAAGCCCTATCTCCACAAATCCATTGACCGCATTCTGGAGAGCTTTTCCGAAGACCCCGGCAACACCATTTCAAAGACCGGTCATACAATATAGTGTAAGTCAAAAAAAGAAAGGGTTTGTTCATGGAACGATATAAAATGAACACTTCCTGCTGCCGTCCATATAACCGCACCTGCGGTATGATGCGGCAGGATTTTCCCCAGATGAGGGACCCGGCATCTGCTTCCTGTCCATGCAGGAACGTGCCGCAATGTAACTGCAAGATGCCCGGTGCCCCTTCTTATGATGCGGAAATGTATTCTCATCTTGCACATCTGGAGCCGGCTATGGCGTACGTGCCCTGCCAGACCTTCGGCGACACGTTTCCTCTTGATCGCGCGCTCTCTGCGGGAACCATCTTCCCCGTACTGTGCAAACCATTCTGCGGAAAGAGAGGTATGTGCCGATGAGTAACTGTAATCCCTCTATGACAAAAGCCGGACTTTTAAAACGTCTCAATGAAGTCAGCTTCGCAGTCAACGATATTCACCTTTTTCTTGATACCCATCCATGCGATGAAAAAGCACTCGCTTTTTTCCAGGAAGTAAGCGAGGAGCGAAACCGCCTTCTTAAAGAATATGCTTCCTCCTTCGGTCCTCTCACCATCGATACCGCTGCCTGCAGCCGGGAGGATATGTGGAACTGGACAATACAGCCATTTCCGTGGGAACAGGAAGGAGGTTGCAGATAATCTATGTGGAATTATGAAAAAAGATTACAATATCCTGTGAATATTACCCAGCCAAATGCAAAACTGGCACAGTTTATTATGAGTCAGTACGGTGGAGCGAATGTCTGAAAGACATAAACTTTATAAGATCAGTTTTATCCCTGCAATTACGATAGACGCCACTGCCACAATTCTTTTTAACAGCTTCTGATCAATCTTCGTTGCATTTTTGCTTCCAAATATTACCCCAATCCCATGTGCAATTAAAACGACAGGCAGGATAAAAAATATTTCTTTATTAGAAGAAACATGGCAAAGATACCCTGCCGCCGCAGGCATTGCTATAAAAATAGAATCAAAAAGAGAAATTCCCACTGCCATATGTGCCGGAAAACCAATCAGGGTAAGAAGCGGCATTACAAGAACAGGTCCGCCTGCTCCGGACGCCGCACATACCGCCCCTGTCACAACGCCAAGAGCAAGATAAAGCCACGTACTTTTTCTCTCTTTTTTTTCTTTCTCCTCTTTTTTCTCTTTTCTGAGAAGAATGGAAATTCCGGATAAAAGGACAACAAGGTATAACATTGTTTTTACGGTTTCTTCCGGAATCAGAAGGTTTAATTTTACACCTGCCACTGCTCCTGCAAAGCTTCCTGCTGAAAGAATGCCTGCCGCTTTTAAATCCAGATTTCCGCTTTTATAATAATTCACAGAGCCGGCCGCACCGGAAACAAGAAACGCTGCAAAGCTCAGCGCCAGAGCCTCTGATGAGGGCATATCCAGAAAGCCCGTATAGAACATAGGCAAAAGAAATCCTGCAATCCCCGTAAGTCCCACACAGACACCCACGAGAAGATTTACAACTCCCATCAAAAACAATGTCATATTTTTTCCTGCCTTTCCATGTATTCTTTTGCTTTTTCCATCACTTCCATCTCATCAATAGTCTGAAGCTTTCTGTCGCGCATAAGAATTTTTCCGTTTACCACACTGTCACATACATCTCCTGCGGTCACACATTCCAAAAGCGTATTTACCGGATTTTCCGTTGGATAAAGATGCGGCTGCATCATATTTATCGTAATAAAGTCCGCTTTTTTTCCCGGTTCTATGCTTCCCCCGTCTTCTCCTATTACTTCATACCCTGATTTTGTCGCCATTTTCAGGATTTCTTTTGCAGGCATCAAAGCCGGCTCATGAATCAGAACGCCTCTTCCCACATTCATCACAGAACGGAAAATTTTCATTTCATTCCACAGGCTTAAGCCTCCGTGAGCCGCGCCGTCTGTTCCAAGACCTGTGGAAATTCCCCTCTGCAAAAGCGCAGGTGTATCCGGAATCCCCTTTCCGCAGTTGCTGAACGGACAATGGCATACTTTTACATCGTATTTTTTTAAAATATCCTTTTCCTTCTCGGAAAGAAGAATACTGTGACTACCAATAAAACGCGAATCCAGCACTCCCAGCTTTTCCAGATAAGCAAATGGACGGAGCTGCTTCTTTTCCAGAAAAAAGTTTATCTCATTTGGGTACTCGTTCATATGTGCCTGCAGAAGCGCCCCTTTTTCTTTTGCTCTCTCCGAGACCTTTAAAATCAGCTCTTCTGAACAGGAAATCAGTGACCGGAGAGAATATGCCACCTTTAAATTTCCTTTTCCGTGAAACTTCGCATACAATCTCTCTGTCTGTTCCAAAGCCTCCTCAGCAGTATGAAGGATTGATGCCGGAAGCTTTTCATCGTCCATTGTTGAGGCAGAGAGAACACCGCGAAGGCCTGTCTTTTCATATACAGAAGCTGCGCTTTCCATAAAATAACTTCCCGCATCTGCAAAAGCGGTTGTACCGGATTTTATCATCTCCACTGCCGCCAGCATCGCACTTAATTCCATTTTTTCAGAAGTCAGTGTACTCTCAAAGGGAAGCATAATCCTTGTCCATATCATGGGCAGTTCATCCAGAATCTTCCCCTTCAAAAGCTGCTGTCCCGTGTGCATATGACAGTCACAGAGCCCCGGCATAAGGAGTTTTCCCCTGCCCTCCAGCTCATTTTCATACTTATTCTTCCTGTCTTCCTGTTTATAAGGGCGGACGGAAACGATTCTGTCCTCCCTCACTTCTACGGTCTGATGAAAAGAAATACTCATATCCGGCATAAGAACCGACACATCATATACTGCCAGACTGTTTTCCATATCAAAACCTCCTTAAATCGTTCCTGTAATCTGCATCACAATCTGTGACACAGCTGCAGAACAGATAAATGTTCCTGTCATAACAAAAATACCAATCAGAATCATCTTCCAGCCCTGCTTTAAAAATGTTCTTACCTGATCCCCGATGGAAATTCCCGCATACGCGCCTACCATAGTAAGAGGAGCTGTGAAATTAATTTTTCCCGCCGCCTCAATGACAAACTCTCTTGCAGGACAGAGAGGCGATGCTGCCAGAAGCCCGATAACAGACACATATGCCACAACCGGCAGTTTTAAAGGAATAAGCCGGCTTGCCACAACACCTGCCAGAGAGATTCCAAGAAGCAGTAAAATACCCGGAAGAGATTCCGCAAACCCTACTTCAAAACCCACAAAATTGGCAAGTCCGATTCCAAGCCCTGATAAAACAAATAAAAAAATCCATTCTATATATCTCATGCTTTTTTCTCCTTTCTGTCTGAAAATCTTCCAATCTTTGGTTCCAATTTTTTATAAAGAAAATTACAAAGAGGGATTCCAATAAAAATCGCCATATAAATTCCATCAATTCCGGATATAGTTTCACTTGCACTTGCAAGAGCTGAAATCTCGTCCGCCATTGCCGGATAAATTTCAGCAAGAGACGCCGTTGCACTTGCCATCATAATACCTGCGCCTACACCAGACGCCATTCCCAGTGCATAAGGGTGAAAAATCCCAGTAAGCGCAACTACTGATACCATAAATCCAAAGTAAATTGTTCCAACCATACCTCCTACTATGTAAATAGAAAGGCTTCCTCTTGCCTCCGGAGACTCCGGACCATACATATCGGTAATAAGTGCAAGATTCGTCTCCCTGTTAATGGAATGGGTTGCTCCGATTGCTTCCCTCTTTAACCCAAGAAGAAGTGCCAGGGGCATTGCAAGAAAAATAGTTCCCAGGTTTCCAAATTCCTGTAAAAGAAGCGCCGGTCCTGCCGAGAGGACTACTTCTATACTTGCTCCCGCATTAATTCCAAGCTTTGCAATAAACGGACAGATTGCCACGATTACAAGCTTTGAGGCAGCTTTTACTTCTTTTGTTTTTACAATTTTTGTAAGCTCCGGACCGGATACGATACCAAGCAGCAAAGAATAAAAAATCGGAAATAAAATAAATTTTCCCGGTCCCAGCGGAATCTGAACCTGTCCAATAGAATCTGCTGCCAAAATAAACAGAAATGCCAGAATATAAATTTTGTATTCTGTGCGAATCCGCTCTTTCAGTGATGGATATGTGTACTTACCCATTTGTTTCCTCCTTCGTCTCTGAAAAGTTTTTGTTTTTCTGCTTCTATTTTACAGAAAACCGAATTTTCAAAAAAGGACAAATGGGCTTTTTTCCCTTTTTTCATATACGAAAATAAAATTTATATGGTATACTGGAACCAGACATACAGAGGAGGAAATTCCTATGCGGTTAGAAGATTTATTAAAAGAAGTGCCGGAGCTTGAAAACTATATTCGTTATATGCCGGAAGAACTCTATAAACGCCATACCATTCGCGTCTATCCTCCGGGAACGATTATCCATCAGAAAGATTATCCTCTTACCTCTTTTGGGATTATTGCAAAAGGAGAACACAGAGTCATCAATGAATTTGAAAACGGAAACGTCTATATGATTGAAAAAAATGAGCCAATTGACTTTGTAGGTGAAGTGACGATTCTTGCAGGCATGGAAAAAACTTCTGTCACCATCGAAACCCTGACAGAAACAACGGTCATTTATTTTTCCAGAAAAGACTTTGAAGAGTGGATCAAAAAAGACATTCATTTTCTCCAGCTTGTCTCTCACAAAATTGCATATAAACTTTACCGTTCTTCCTATAATCGGGGCGCACGGCTTTTTTATCCGCCGCATTTTATCCTTCTTGACTATATTTTAAAACAGGCGGATTCCATGAATATTTCCGACACAAAAGAAATCCTTATACGGAAAACAAGACAGGAGCTTTATGAGGAATGCGGCATTACTGTAAAAACCATAAACCGCACTATAAAAAAACTCCTGGAAGATGGTGTGGTTTCTCTCCGGAAAGGAAAAATTTCCATGAATCTGGAACAATACCATCTTGCCAGGAAGGTTATTCATCATTACGTAAGGGGGAATCCATGATTCCCCCTTATCTCCTGTGCTTCTTCTTTTTTCTCTTTTTTCCTGCCGGATTATGTAGGGTTGACCAGCAGAACGCCTGTACAAGAATAATCCCGATTAATGCGCCTATGCTGTCAATGCCTACATCTTTTACAGAAGGGCCTCTCCCTCCTACAAAAGACTGATGATACTCGTCAAGACCGGCAAACCCCACACATACCATTCCTGCCAGAAGCACCAGCCAGATACCTCTTACTTTATACACATATAAAGGAAAGGAAATGGCAATTGCCAGAACACAGTATTCCGTCATGTGTGCCGCCTTACGCACATAATAGTGAATGGAATCCGCATCTGCCGCCAGCTCATCATAGCTTTTATTTGTGCCCAGTATCTCGTTTTTCGTCTCTACAATCTGATAGCTGATTTTATAGGAAAGCTCTCCGGACACCTCTCCTGTCTGTGCAGAAAATCCATATATTAAAAGCATCATAAGGATTGCCGGCAGAAAAGATAAAGGCTTTAACAATGTAATCACAAGTTTCATATATCAGACTTCCTCTTCAGACTCTTCTTCTGCAAGTCGTCCTGCCAGATTTGCTCTGTCCCTTATGGACATTTTTCCTTTTTCTTTCGGCTCCTCTGCTGCTTTTTCCGCTCCATTCTTCTCTTCTGCTTCAGAAATTTCCTCTGCTTCCTCTGCCTTTGCCGCTTCTTTTGCCGCAGCTGTCTCCTCCTTCTGTTTCTTATCGTCCGCAAGCACTCCTCGAATTCCTACATACAACATTCCTACTGCAAGAACAAGAAAAACAACACCCACGATAAAAAATCCAAAGCTTGCACCTTCCACACCGTCTATCACATTTTTGCAAAGTCTATATCCTGTATACAGAATGTAAAGACCTGCAAGGCACATTAACATACAGCTTCTAACAGGAAGCGTTTCCCACAATTTTTTCTTTTCCTGCGTACCCTTCACTTCTTCTTTCTTATTTTCTTCCATTTTTTTCTCCTGTCTTTCTTTATTCAGGACACTGCAAACTGGCTTTCGTAAAGATGTGCATAAAATCCCTTCTTCTCAAGCAGTTCCCGGTGTCTGCCCTGTTCTATTATATTACCATCTTTCATAACAAGAATCAAATCCGCTTCCTGGATAGTGGAAAGACGGTGCGCTACAATAAAGCTTGTCCTTCCTTCCATAAGTTCCTCAAATGCTTTCTGTACCTTAACTTCTGTACGCGTATCAATAGAGGATGTTGCCTCGTCGAGGATCAGAACGGAGGGGCGCATCAGCATGACCCTCGCTATACAGAGAAGCTGTTTCTGGCCCTGGGAAATATTTCCTCCGCCCTCTGAAATCACCGTATCGTATCCCTTTGGCATACGCCGGATAAAGCTGTGTGCATGCGCTTTTTTCGCAGCCTCCATCACCTCTTCCAGAGAAGCATCCGGCTTTCCGTATGCAATATTCTCTCTTATTGTTCCTGCCTTCAGCCAGGTATCCTGAAGAACCATACCGAAGTTTTTCCGAAGGCTGTCTCTTGTAATTTTTAATGCAGGCGTTCCGTCTACTGCAATCTGTCCCTTCTGCGGATCATAAAAACGCATCAGCAGATTGATGATTGTTGTTTTTCCGCATCCTGTAGGTCCTACAATGGCAATTCTCTGACCTGGTTTCACATGAATGTTAATATCCTGAAGAAGGGAAACTTCCGGCTGATAGGAAAAAGAAAGATTTGTAAGTTTTACCTCTCCCTCTGCCTGTTCCATTGTAACGGCATCTTTGCTGTCCGGCTCCTCTGCAGGCGTATCAATAAACTCAAAAATACGGTTTGCACAGGCAAGGGCGTTTTCAAGCTCTGCCACAACGCCTGAAATTTCATTAAACGGCTTTGTATACTGATTTGCATAATTTAAAAAGCTGGTGAGCTGTCCCACTGTCATTCTTCCGGAAAGGACAGTGAAAGCTCCCATAATCCCAACACCGGTATACACAAGTCCATTTACAAAACGTGTGGAGGGATTTGTGATAGAAGAAAAGAATAAAGCCTTAATTCCGCATACACGAAGCTCCTCATTCACTTTTCCAAATCGTTCCTCAGCCCTCTCCTCATAATGAAACGCCTGTACAAGCTTCTGATTTCCTACAAGCTCTTCCACAAGAGAAGTCATCTCTGCTCTTTTTTCCGACTGCTCCTTAAACATACGGAAGGTTCTTCCTGCTATAAAACTTGCCACAAAAAGAGAAATTGGTGTCAGCACAATGACAAGAAGTGAAATTTTCACACTGATAGAAAGCATAAAACCAATTGTTCCCAGAATAGTCACTACGCCTGTAAAAAGCTGAGTAAATCCCATTAAAAGGCCGTCAGAAAACTGACTTACATCTGCCACAATCCGACTTAAAATATCTCCCGGCTGACTGGCGTCCATATAAGATACCGGAACTTCCTGCAGATGAGAAAAGGCACGGCTTCTTATATCCTGCACAACACGATATGTAACCTGATTTGTAATCAGATTCATAAGCCACTGGGAAACAGCAGTCCCAAGAATAACAACACCAAGCTGCAAAAGAATTTTAAAAAGTTTTTCGCTCCATACTTCTCCCTGACCTACGATATAATCAACTCCCCGTCCGATCAAAATCGGAGTATATAAGGTAAAGGCAACCGTAATTACTGCCAGAATCAGCATTTCTATAATCTTAAATCCATAGGGACGAATATATTCCAAAACACGCTTTATGGTTTTTCTGTGCTTCATCTTCCTTCCACCTCCTCTTCTGATAACTGGGAAAGACAGATTTCTCTGTATACCTGGCAGCTTTCAAAAAGCTGCTGATGGGTTCCCACGCCTGCAAGTTCTCCATCGTCCAGAACAAGAATCTTATCTGCCCGGCGGACAGAGGACGCTCTCTGCGAAACAAGGAAAACCGTCATCTTCCCGGTTTCTTTTCTGATTGCCCTTCGAAGAGCCGCATCTGTTGCAAAATCAAGGGCAGACGCGCTGTCATCAAGGATCAGGATTTCCGGTTCTCCCACAAGGGCTCTTGCAATGGTAAGGCGCTGTCTCTGTCCTCCGGAAAGATTTGTTCCGCCCTGGCTTATCATGGTATTTAAACCTTCCGGCTTTTTCCGTACAAATTCCTCTGCCTGGGCAACTGAAAGCGCATGGAAAATTTCCTTCTCTGATGCGTCTTCCTTTCCCCATCGCATATTTTCTCTGATTGTTCCCTTGAATAATACAGCCTGTTGGGGAACCATTCCCACTTTTCTTCGAAGCTGCGAAAACGGATAATTCTTTACTGGATTTCCATTTACGCGTACCCCTCCCTCCTGCACATCGTAAAAACGCCCTATGAGATTTACCAGAGTGGACTTTCCGCAGCCGGTTCCTCCTATAATACCAACTGTCTCTCCCGGCATCACATGAAAAGTGATGTGAGAAAGGGAAGGAGCCTTGGCATCCTCATATGAAAATGTTACATCCGAAAACTCCACAGCGGGCGCTCCTGTTTCTGAGTTCTGCTCTTTTGTCCCCGCGTCTGTAAGTCCCGGCCGCGTATCAAATACTTCGTTGATTCTTCCCGCAGAAGCTAGCGCCTTTGTCACCGCAACAATCAGATTGGCAAGGGCAACAAGAGCAATCAGAATCTGGGACATATAATTTACAAGAGCTACCACATCTCCCTGTGTCAGATTTCCGCTGTTTACTTCTTTTCCTCCCAGCCATAAAATTGCCATAACTGCAAAGTTCATGATCACACATGTTGCCGGATTTAAAAGAGCGGAAATTTTTCCTGCTGTAATCTGAATTTTTGTATATTCATCGTTTGTCTCGGAAAAAGCTGCCGTCTCTTCTTTTTGTCTCCCAAAAGCACGAACAACACGGACACCCACGTGATTTTCCCTTGTAAGAAGAGAAATTTTATCAAGCGCTGCCTGTACTCTCTTATAAATCGGCACAGTCCATTTCATAATGACATAAAGCACAATAGAAATCAGCGGAACTGACACAACAAAAATGACAGCAACCTTCACATTAATCGTAAATGCCATCACAACTGCCCCTGCCACAATAAACGGAGAGCGCAGAAACAGACGAAGTACAAGATTCACTCCCGCCTGTGCCTGGTTAATATCACTCGTAATTCTTGTGATCAATGTAGGCGTTCCCAACCTGTCAAGCTCTTTATAAGAAAGCTTTCCTATATGAGAAAACATATCTTTTCGAAGTCCTGTACTGAATCCCATTGCCGCTCTCGCGGAAAAATACTGAGCAGTGAGAGAACATACAAGCCCGATCAGGCCAAGAGCAACCATCAAAATACAGGCTCGCCATATGTACTCCGTATCTCTGTTTTTAATTCCCACATCTACAATTCCCGCTACTACAAGCGGCACGATTAGCTCAAACGTTGCCTCAAGCATTTTAAAAAGTGGTGCGAGAATCGTCTCTTTTTCATATCCTTTCAGATATTTTAACAATCTTTTCATAAATCTTTCTGTCTCCCAAACTCATATGTTTCATGAAATGGAAGCCCCGTATCTTCCTGAAGGGCTTCCACTCTTACCAGTTCTCCTCTATCTGTCTCTGTATCTTCTTTTCCTTTACAACTTACAAGAAATGCCACACAAAGAAGAATAAGAAAAAGAATCCAGCCTTTTTTCTGCATACCTGCTGCTCCTTTCCTGATTTTATCATAAATGTTGCGGTAATCAAAAGATAACTATCATTTACTATATATATATCCGGAAAAGAGTCTTTTTAAACTCAGAATCCTTTTTTTCGCATATATCCCGTTAAGTCCCGGTAAACCTTCTGCCTGTCCTTTTCATTTAAAATCTCGTGGCGCATTCCCGGATAAAGCTTTCCTTTTACATCCCTATATCCGGCACGCCTCATATCCCACACCGCATTTGAAAACTTTCTCACATTTCCCATGCAGGGATCATCCGAACCACTTACAAATAAAATCGGCATTTCCGGAGACGTACAATGCCAGCTCTTCACATCGTACGCTTTTTTCATCAACTGAAACAGCGTAAGGTATCCGTCATCTGTGAAGGTAAATCCACAAAGTTCTGATTCCTCATATGCTTTTGCGGCCTCAGGATTTGCACAGACCCATGCCTTACATTTTTTATCCTTTGCAAAGCGTGCCGCAAAACTTCCAAAAGAAAGCATTTCCAGAACACGACTCTTATGTTTTGAACCAAACAGTATTTTCTCAAAACGGGCGATAAATTCTCCCAAAGGTCTCGCCGGATTTTTACTTGGAGAACCGCACACAATCAGCATATCCATGTAATTGTCATGCTCTGAAGCAAATGCACGCACTGCAAGCGAACCCATGCTGTGTCCAAAAAGGATAAGTGGAAGTCCCGGAAAATCCTCCCTTAATTTCCGGTTCACCGTTTTTATATCCTTAAGAAGCGCATCTGCGCCTCCCCCATACATATAACCCAGGTCTTGTCTGCTTCTCACACTTTTTCCGTGACCTCTGTGGTCGTGAATGACTGCCACATATCCATGGTCTGCCAGATACTCCATAAACGGTAAATATCGTTCCTTATGCTCCGCCATTCCATGTACAAGCTGCACTACCGCCCTGTACGGTTTTTCCTGAGGAAGAACCCCCAGAACAGAAACAAAAAGCCCATCATGTTCTGAAGCAAAGCTTCCCTCATATTTTCGATTCATATTTTCACTTCCTGTCTTTTTATTTGAATCTATTATATGGGCAGTTATTCCCATTGTCAATGCGATAGACTTCTGCTATACTGATATAGTTACAAGATGTTGTTTTTCTTATGACAAACAGCAGCTCTTACTATTCTTTAAGGAGGCTTTATGAGTACAGAAAATACAGAAAAAAAGAAGAAAACGAAGCTTCGCCTTCTTCTCCTTCTTCTCATCCTTTTTCTCGGAATCGGCGGTGGCTTCGCATACTACTATTTTTCAGAGCGTTCCCATGCAGAAAAATCAGTAGAACAATTCCTTTCCGGTGTACAGAAAATGGACTTTTCTCTTATGGAAAATCACCTTCAGAGCCAGGATCTTTCCGCACTTGACGCAGTAGACCTTCGCAATGCAGTCTATATGGATTTTTTCCGGGAACTGAACCAGCAAATGAGCTTTGAGATTTCCGGAAACAATTTTAATCTTTCCGAACAGACAGCACAGATAACTGCCCATATTAAATATATAGACGGTTCAAAAATTTATCAGGAAGCAATCAGTGAATTTCTCCGCCAGATGGTATCTTCCGCTTTTTCTGAAGAATCCATGTCTTCTGACCAGGCACACGAAAAACTTGCTTCCATTATGAAGGAAAAAGCAGCTGGTACAAAATACACATTTACAGAAACTGATATTACTTATCCGGTACTCAAAGCAGGAAATGAATGGAAAATCGCTTCTCTTAACGAGCAGACTGTAAAAGTAATGTCAGCCAACTTCCAGAGCATTGCAAACGAACTTGAAAACTCTCTTTCCGGAAACACACAGGAAAATATAGTAGACGCTGTTCCTGCACCGTCTGACACAGATACCATTGATATGGAGACAGACAAGTTTGCCATTCATTATACTCAGCACCGTGTTGGAAAAGATTTTGCCGGAAAACCATGTCTTCTTGTATACTATGATTATACAAACAACGGATCCACCTCTTCCAGCGCAATGGTAGACGTAAATATTCAGGCTTATCAGAGCGGAAACGTCTGCAGTGCCTCCATTCCTGAGGCAAGCGATACTGCAGTTGACAATTTCATGAAAGAAATCGAGCCTGGAAAAACAGTGAATGTATGCCAGGTATTCAGTCTTTCCGATGAGAGCGACGTCACCTTAAAAGCAAGTGAAACCTTTACTTTTAATGATGGAAAGACAACTTCTCAGATTTTAAAAATCAAATAATTTTTTCTGCAGCCTCCGTCAAAAAACGGAGGCTGTTTTACATATTTTTCTGCTTTCAGGAAATACTATTCCTCAGAAAGGAGAATGACTTATGGGAAATAAATTTTTGCAGTATTTTGCCCTTACTGTGGCAGTTATCGGTGCTGTCAATTGGGGGCTTATCGGATTTTTTAATTTCAATCTTGTAGCCATGATTTTCGGAAGCATGAGCTGGCTTTCCAGAATTATTTACGGTCTTGTGGGATTATGCGGTCTTTATCTTCTAACCTTCTACGGTCTTGTTAATGACGAAAGGCAGGAAGTCTGATGGAACATACAGAGAAACCAAATAAAACCACTTCTTTTGAAGACGCTTCCATTGCAGAGATTTCTGAAATTTGCTGCCGGAAAATCAGCGAATGTGAGCGCGAGCTTAATAAACAGGGCTACTGGAATATCGCACTTGTTGCCTATCAGTTAAAAGAAAAGGAATAAACAGAAATACCCTTATACAACACAGTTAAATTTCTGTATAAGGGTATTTTTGTGAACAAAAAAGACTCTGACATTTCAGAGTCCCTAAGAGCGATAGACGGGGCTCGAACCCGCGGTCTCGACCTTGGCAAGGTCGCG
>OLRL01000202.1_pt1 | contig 55027 bp, 50 predicted proteins | sample 1643201 | NCBI WGS metagenome assembly OLRL01 (sample SAMEA3136649, study PRJEB25190) | human gut metagenome | biome: human gut; feature: human-associated habitat; material: faeces | place: Austria | collected 2013
CGGATGGACGTCCAGGACGCTGAACATCAAACAGTGCAGCATCCACACCGCCTTTATGAAACTTCGAAACACAAAGGCGTACCGTGGCAGTGCTGATTGCAAGTTTATCAGCAATTTCCTGGAATGTCATTCCATCGGCTTTATATAAAAGAATCCTGGCACGATCCACGACTTGTGCCTGAATGGTTCTCTTTTTTGATAATGATTTAAGGTAATTCCTGTCTTCATCTGACAGAGGAAGATATGTTTTTCTCATAGCGCTCATCCTTTCTTTGATAACACTATTTTACCATACATCATCTCAAAAATATATAGCAGAAATTTAATTTATTCTATACTAGTTTTCACGTTTCATGTATGCATACGCAAAAAGGAACGAAAAGCACAAAACTACTATTGCTTCGATAGCAAACCCTTTTGCGAAAGGATGTAGTAATCGGTTTCCTAATCCTAACAGTAGTTGTACAGCGCCAAAAAATAAGTAAAATGATAATGCAAGCATAGTAGTTAATGTAAGAAATACAATATTTTTCTCTGTTTGATTAGAAGCCTTTTCTTCTGTATCGGTATTTGGAAAATATGTGCGTTTAAAAATTAAAATACCCATTAAGCTAAAACTTATAATTCCCCAAAGATAGTCTGTTTTTGTAGAAGGGTGCAAAAGGCTGATACTTTCACCAAACATTTCATGAAGAGCGCCATATACTAAGAAATAAAAAAATAATGTTATTAAAAATGAGAAGAATTTTTTCATGTGTTTTTCCTAGACTTTCTTAAAAATTGCGTGCATTTGTGGCTTGAAATATAGTATAAATCGAATAATCGTAAGGGTAAGTGAAAAAATCAAAACTATAAAAACACTCAAATAGTCTTTGCGAGAAGATGGATGCAATATTGTTTCACCTAAGCCAAATATAATTTGTAAGGCGGCAGTACACCAATAAGCTTGTATAATATAAGCGACAAAAATGAAAATATATTTGATTCTTTCTCTAACTCCTGGAATTCCCTCAGGTTTACTTCTTTTATCCCAAAGATGAAAAGTATTATAACAATTATATTGAATCAAAAATAAACAGATTAAGCTAAATAAAACGATAGCATAATCAAAGTGTGTTTGGGGAGATAATAGAGTCATTCCGGAATTATACTCTACATCAATAATTGCACATGTTAGATAATTTACAAAAAAATTTAAAATAAACAGAGCATATTGCTTGAAAGTATGTCTCATAATATGATATCCTTCCTATATTGTAAAATTATTTACCATGATTGGTAAGGTAACACTTAGCTATTTGATATGCAAGAGAATATCCGATATTATAAGAAGCAATTTTTTTTGCAAGTTCGTTTGTGGAAAGTTTTAATCCGGATTTAAAAATTTCTTTAGTGATTCGATCCAATACTTTACTTGGTTTTGTTAAATTTTTAATACATTTACCGGTTTTTGTATGTTGCCAAAAATAATTCATATCATGTAAGTCATCTTGCCAACCAACATAGCGGAATTCAGGGTATTCATTTTTAAAGTCATTAGCTAGATATTCAGCAAGTTCATCTATTTTATCGGAAGAAGAATTAGCTGATTGTTGTTTCCCTGTTTCGATGTCTGCAGCTTTTACATTAATTACTCCATTTGGTGAAATGAGCATAAGAGTCGCCAATGATATACAAGTTCCTTGTTTCAACTGAGTTTTCCATGTTCTTTTCATAATTATTTTTACCTTCCTTTTCTTTTGATACCTCTATCATAACTGATATCTCCCGAAAATAAAAAAAAAGAAATCTAAAGAAATCTAAAGTTTTTCTTTGAAAAGTTGGTTTTCCTATCATTTATTCTATATTTGTATGGTTACTCATGGTACAATGAGCACATGAAGAAACAGAAAGGACGGGAATCCGATGGAACGATATAAAATTTTAGTGGTGGATGATGAGGAAGAGATCCGTTTAGCCGTAACAGAACTTTTGGAACATGAGAATTATGAAGTCGTCAGTGCTGCAAATGGGAATCGGGCGTTGGAGATGATAGACGATACTTTTGACTTGATAATATTGGACGTGATGATGCCGGATAAGGATGGAATCAGTATGTGCATTGACATAAGAAAAAAATATGTGATTCCGATTTTATTCTTGACGGCAAAAAATACGGAATATGATAAATGTGTCGGTTTTTCGGTAGGAGGAGACGATTATCTGGAAAAACCATTTTCTAAAATCGAACTTCTGTCAAGAGTGTCTTCTTTGCTTCGGAGATATCGGGTATACCAGCAGAAAAGTCCTGCAAAAACTGATAGATTGATTCGGAGGAAGGATTTGAAAATCGATCAAGAAAGTACAAGGGTTTTTAAAGGAGAGAACGAGATTTTCCTTACGAATACGGAGTATAAATTGTTATTGTTGCTCGCAAAGAATCCGAACAAAATCTTTACATTAGAGATGATTTATGAGCAAGTATGGCAAGAGGCATATGATTATTCTGTCAATGCTTCGATCATGGTACATATTCGGAATTTGCGGAAAAAATTAGGCGATACAACCCAAGGAGGAAAATATATTCAGAATATTTGGGGACGGGGGTACTGCATAGAAGATGAAGAAAAGTAAAAAATCTTTGACGAAAGAATTGTTGATGCTATGTATTTTGGCGTTTGGAATTGCATTTCTTTTCTATCAGGTAACGACTGCTTTTGGCATTCATCGCATTTCGGAACGGTATAATACAGAACATCATATAGAAGTCTTGGAGAAAAAATATGCAAAAGAATTACAGGTGTATGTGGATGAAAACAAAGTGACATTAAAGGATCTGGAAAAAATTGATGCGTGGGCATTAGAACAAACAGATGTGTACTTGAAATTGTTCTATAAAGGGAATCTATTCTACGATACGCTATATGGTGCGATGCGTTATGAGAAGCTTCCAAAAGAAGAGGCAGGATTATATGAGGAGATGAAATTCTATCGGATTCAGTTACAGGATGGAACAGTAGAAGCATTGCTATTTGGATATGATTACCGGGTGGAAAGTTATGTAAGATTTGCCATATTAATTGTATCGTTTCTTTTGTTTTTTGCTGTTTTTATTCTGGGAATACGAAAAAAGATCAGCTACCTTGTGACGATCAGCGAGCAGGTAGATCGAGTGACGGAAAATTTAGAACATGAAGTGAGCGTGCAAGGTGAGGATGAGATCGCCAATGTGGCGCAGAAGATTAACGACCTTCGAGCATCTGTGATTGAGAAAATGGAGCGGGAAAAGGAAGCGTACGATGCCAATATGCATTTGGTTACGACCTTATCTCATGATATTAAGACTCCTCTAACTTCTGTAATTGCCTATTTAGAACTGGCGAGGGAAAAGCTAAAAGGGGAAGAAGAGATTTCTCGCTATCTGATGATTGCGTTTGATAAAGCGATGCATTTGAAAAAACAGACGAATGATTTGTTTGAACACTTTTTGTTACATTCTAATACGATGAAAATAGCGTTTGAGGAAGTGAATGGAAATGAATTGATCGTTCAAATGTTGGAAGAGAATTTGTTTGATCTAGAAGCAAAAGGTGTGGTTGTAAATCGAAAAATTTCGGATATCACATCTACGTTGCATGTGAACGTACATTTAATCTATCGTGTATTTGAAAATTTATTTTCTAATATCAATAAGTATGCGGATTTTACGAAGGAAATAGAAGTGGAGTATTATCTGAAAGAGGAGAAGCTGATTGTTTCGGTGAAAAACAAGAAAAAGCAGGAAAGAAATGTGTCCTGTCCATCTACAAAGATTGGATTGAATAATTGCAAGGCGATCATGGAAAAACACGGAGGACGATTGGAAATAGAAGAAACAGAAGAAAGTTTTAGAATCACCTTATATTTCCCTGTGAATTTTTTACCGAAACTTGCATGAAAAAAATGAATTTTGTATAATAAAAAGATAACAGAGGCTACGTGGGAGGCAGAAGATGAAAGCAGTACGTGTGAGAAATCTAATCATTGGAGAGGGAAGACCTAAGATCTGTGTTCCGATTGTCGGAAGAACAAAGGCAGAGATTATAGAACAGACAAAGCTTTGCTTGTCTGCAGAAGCAGATATGGTGGAGTGGCGCGCAGACTGGTTCGAACAAGTGGAGGATTCTGATGCAGTGCAGGAAATGCTGATTACGTTGAGAAATATCGTAAAAGAAATGCCTGTTCTTTTTACATTTCGTACGAAAAACGAGGGTGGAGAGAAAGAGATAGAACCGGCACAGTATTTGACGCTTCTTCAGGAAACGATTCGAACCGGAATGGTGGATCTTGTAGATGTAGAAGTATACTTGAATGAGAATGTTTCAAAAGAAATCATAAAGTTTGCACACGAGCATTGTGTAAAGGTTATCGCTTCCAATCATGATTTTGAAGGGACGCCGTCAAAGGAAGAGATCATTCATAGACTTTGCTATATGCAGGAACTGCATGCGGATATTTTGAAGATTGCAGTCATGCCGAAGAACAGACAAGATGTTCTAACACTATTAGCTGCAACCGAAGAGATGGAGCGAAAGGATGCAAAGAGCCCTCTTGTGACAATGTCGATGGGGGGACTTGGGGTGATCAGCCGATGTTCCGGTGAGATTTTCGGCTCTTCGATTACATTTGGAGCGGCGGAAAAAGCATCTGCACCTGGACAACTGGAAGTCTCAGAATTGAAAAAAATTCTTGACACCATTCACAAGGCATTATAAACTTTAACTGTTTAAAGTGCTGATGTACAAGCGCGAAGGAAAAGAGGGGACAACATGGAATTAGCAATACAGTTAGCAGAGCATACAAGTAACATTTATATAGAAAGAGACGCAAGACTGCACTTAAAAGAGTATCTAAATCTCAATTGTAAAGTGATGATCATTACTGACAAAGGTGTTCCGGCACAGTATCATCAAGAGATTATGAAGCAGTGCGAAAACGGATATCTCTATGTGGCGGAGCAGGGAGAAGGAACGAAAAGCTTTCGAGTTTATGAAGATATTATCAACAGACTTTTAGAATTGAACTTTTCTAGAAAAGACCTTGTTATAGCGCTGGGCGGCGGTGTGATCGGCGATTTGAGCGGTTTTGTGGCAGGAACGTTTAAGCGTGGAATGCGTTTCGCTTCGATTCCGACAACGACGCTTTCTCAGATTGACTCCAGTATCGGAGGCAAGGTGGCGGTCAATGTCGGAGAAGTGAAAAATGTGGTCGGAACCTTTTACCACCCGGAGGTGGTGGTAATTGATTTGAATACAGTAAAAACATTGACAAAGAGACATTATCATAACGGGCTTGTGGAAGCGGTAAAAGCAGGGCTCATTGCGGACCGGGAATTGTTCGAGCTGTTTGAACGAGCAGATGATCTTGAGGAGCATTTAGAAGAGATCATTATTAGAGCTTTGAAAGTAAAGAAAGCTGTTGTAGAGCAAGATGAAAAAGAAGAACATCTTCGGAAGATTTTGAACTTCGGACATACGATCGGACATGCGATCGAGAGTATTTATCATTTGGAAGGCTATTATCATGGGGAATGTGTTGGCATGGGAATGATGAAGATTCTGGAAGATGAGGGAATCAAAGAAAGACTGCGAAAAGTGCTTTTAAAACTTGAAGTGCCGCTGGAAGCAGAGTATGATGTGGATGAAGTGATTGATTTTATCAAAAAGGATAAAAAAGCCAATGGAGACTATGTAACCATTGTGCAAGTAGAGAAAATAGGGGAAGCAAAACTAATCCCCGTAGAGATAGAGAGTTTGAGAGGAAAGACATTATGATTATTACATGCAAGAAAAACGCGCCACAGGAAGAAGTAGAGAAAATTGTAAAAAGTTTTGAAGGTCAGGGACTGGAAGTAAACTTGATCCAAGGTGCAAATTATAACGTATTTGGTATAGTAGGAGATACAACGATTGTAGATGAACGCAAGATCCGCGCAAATCAATGGATTGAAGATGTAACAAGAATCGGAGCGCCGTATAAGAAAGCGAATCGCCTGTTTCATCCGGAAGACAGCGTCATTGACGTTGCCGGAATCAAAGTAGGCGGAAAAGAAAAGATCGTAGTGATTGGCGGTCCATGTTCTGTGGAAGGAAAAGAGCAGATCTGCCATTTGGCAGAAGAAGTAAAGGAAGCAGGAGCATGTATGCTCCGAGGAGGTGCATATAAACCACGTACTTCTCCGTATGCATTCCAAGGACTTGGAACGGAAGGCATTGAGGCGATGGTGGAGGCAAGAAGACGAACAGGCCTTCCAATCGTATCGGAGATCATGAGCGTTGATAAGGTAGACGAGTTCGTGGAAAACGTAGACTTAATTCAAGTTGGAGCAAGAAATATGCAGAACTTTGATCTGTTAAAAGCGCTTGGCAAGATTGATAAACCGATTCTTTTGAAGCGAGGACTTTCCAATACGATTGAAGAATGGTTGATGTCTGCGGAATATATTATGGCAGGGGGCAATGAAAATGTCATCCTCTGTGAACGAGGCATCCGTACTTTTGAAAAATATACAAGAAATACATTGGATTTAAGTGTAGTGCCGATTATCAAACGTAAGAGTCATCTTCCAATCATCATTGATCCTTCTCACGCAACAGGAGATTGGGAATTGGTAGAGTCTATGTCATTGGCAGCCATTGCAGCAGGTGCAGACGGATTGATTGTAGAAGTACACGACAATCCGGAATCTGCATGGAGTGATGGAGCGCAGTCATTAAAACCGGAGAGATTCAAAACGATGATTGAAAAAGGAAGAGTGATTGCGGAAGTTGTAGGACGTGGCATGTAAAACAAGGAGAAGAAATTATGATTATAACGATTAAAAAAGGGGCTCCTGATGAGAAAGTCAGACAATTGGTTCAATCATTTCAGGAAAGTGGATTCGAAGTCAACGATTCTCAAGGTACCGATTACCATATCTTGGGATTGATCGGCGATACGACCAGTCTTGATGAAAGGATCATTGCAGCGAATCCGTTGATCTCCGGTGTTACGAGAATCGCAGCTCCATATAAGAAAGCGAACCGGATGTTTCACCCGGATGATACGATTGTAAATATTGACGGAGTGAGGATTGGCGGTCAAGAGAAGATTGCCATGATCGGGGGTCCATGTTCAGTAGAAAGTGAAGAACAGATTGTAAGAATTGCAAAAGAAGTAAAAGCGGCAGGTGGCACGATGCTTCGAGGAGGCGCTTACAAGCCTCGTACCTCTCCATATGCATTCCAAGGATTGGAGACAGAAGGAATCGAAGCATTATTGAAAGCAAAAGAGGAGACAGGACTCCCAATTGTAAGCGAACTGATGGATGCGGAGCATATTCCGGAGTTTATAGAGAATGTAGATTTGATTCAGATTGGTGCGAGAAATATGCAGAATTTCTCTCTCCTTAAAGAACTGGGTAAGATTCAGAAACCAATTCTTCTAAAGAGAGGACTTTCCAACACGATTGAAGAGTGGATTATGTCCGCAGAGTATATCATGGCGGGAGGCAATGAAAATGTTATTCTCTGTGAACGAGGCATTCGTACTTTTGAAAAATATACAAGAAACACGTTGGATTTGAGTGTGATTCCGATTATTAAAGAGAAGACACACTTACCGATCATCATTGACCCGTCACATGCAACCGGAAACTGGAAGTGGGTAGAATCTATGTCACTTGCCGCAATCGCAGCAGGAGCGGATGGGCTGATTATTGAAGTACATGATACGCCGGATAAGGCTTGGAGTGACGGAGCACAGTCTTTGAAGCCAGAGAAATTCAAATCTATTATTGAAAAAGGAAGAGTGGTAGCTGACGTGGTCGGAAGAAGCATCTAAAAGCTAGACATCTAAGGATGCAGTATGAAAATAAGTTTGTTCATGCTGCATCCTTTTTTCATGATCGTCCAATTTACCATCCGGCATGATGGAAGTTTACAAGTGCATATGATAATGAAAAAGTGACAAAAAATACAGGTAATATAAGGCGTTTTTCTTTTATTCAACTGCAAAACTCACGGGACTACAGCTTTTTCACAGGGTTTTTCTGTACTTTGGATAATGAATTCTTTATAATAAAAGGTAATAGAAGGTATCGGCAAAACATTCCTTTATGGTTAAGGATAATGTATAATCATAAAATTTGGAGTGCTTAAAATAAAAGATATTATATGAGGGATAAAGTTATGAAATTACTTAAATTGGTTATTGTTGATGATGAACCTATTTTATTAGAAGGACTGTTGAAAACATATGATTGGGCAGGGATGGGGTTTGAAGTTGTAGGCAGCGCCAAAGATGGAGATCAGGCTATTCAGGTAATAAAGGATAAAAAGCCTAATGTGGTTTTGACAGATATCAGAATGAAAAAAGTTTCGGGACTTCAGGTCATACAAGAGATTGAAAAGGAAAAAATATATTGTCTTTTTGTTGTGCTCAGTGCATACCGGGATTTTGAATATGCAAAACAAGCCTGTGATCTTGGGGCATTTGCCTATTTACTGAAACCCATTGATGATGACGAATTAAGACAGACTATGTGCGGTGCATATGAATTATGCATGGGACAGATCCAAAATGAAGAAAAGCTTGAAAGATGGGAAGATTTGATCGTCAAGGGCAGAGATACATTTCTAAAGGTGATACTTCAAAAGTATGTAAAAAACAAACTTTCAATCGAAAAGGTGGAAAAAGTATTTCAAACGTTAGATACAACTTTAGAGAAGAATGATAAGTTCATTACAGCTTATGTGGATGTTGATCTTTCGTACAAGATCACAAATTCATTGGATTATGAGGCAAAAAAATTTGCAATGCTCCAACTATTGGAAAACTATATAGGAGCCTCTTTTTTTTATTGGGTATTTGAAAGTGAAGAGAATGCCATTGTATTTGTTATAAAGGCGGTAAATGGAGAATCTGTTATCACGCTAAAGCAGTTGTTTGAAATGGTAAAAGAAAAAGATTATCCGGTCGTTGCGGCAATCTCGAAACCATATAAGGGAATAGAAGGCATTAAAAAAAGTTACAATGAGGCGGCGAAAATATTTGAACTAGCATGTATGTCGGGAGCTAGTGCATTTACAATGCCGGAAGAGTTGGAGGAAGATGTTGAAAAAGTACCTTCTGAGGATTATGAAACCATGATTCTTAATGCAATCAGAAGAAATGATGTTAAGGAACTGAAAGAAGGCTTTATTCATTTTATTTATGGACTTCCGGAAGAGGAAGAACGACAGATGTATGAGATACACAGGATTATGTTGAAAACAGAGTCGATGTTAAGAAACTCGTACGGAATCACGGAAGAACTTATGGATCAGTATCAAAAATACTATTCAAATATTCAAAAACTGACAGCTAGCAAATCAATCGATGTATGCTATAAAATTTTGTGTAATGTGATCGAGAAGAGGAAGGAAAAAGGATGCGGTAATGAAACAAAGTTTTTCAAAGAATATATGTCAGAAGCTGTTGCGTATATTGAGGAGCATTTGAATGAAGAAGATCTGTCAATTGTATCGGTAGCGAGCCATGTATATTTAAATTCTGTATATTTTGGACGGATCTTTAAAAACACATTTCATATGACATTTAAAAAGTACTTGATGGAACGAAGAATGGAGAGGGCAAAAAGGCTGCTGGAAGAAGGAAGAGTAAGTATAGGGGCTATATGTGAACAGGTTGGTATTGGGAACTCCTCGTATTTTTCCCATTTGTTTAAAGAGTATACCGGAAAGCTTCCTAGCGAATATAAAAAGGAACATGATCTATGAAAATACAGAGAATATCAGGAATACAGAAAAAATATTTGATTAACATAGTGTTCCTGCTTGCGTTGGCATTGTTATTATCCAGCGTGTGTGTGGGAATTTATGTGCGAAAAAACATGTCAAACGTGGTTTTGGATAAGTATGAGTTCATGACAGAAAAAATGGGAATTACTCTTGACAGCTTGTATAAGAAAAGTGAGGAGATTACTGCCGAATGCATTACTGACAAAAATGTTCAAAAAAGCCTGCAAAAGGCAGAACTAGAGCCGGGAGAAAAAAATGCCCTGAGTAAGTATTTTGCTTATACAGATTTAGATTATGTGTCAGAGTACTGTTATGTCGATAATAAAGAAAATGTTTATACAAAATCATATTCGGATCTTTCATACAAAGATTTTAAAAAGAGTGGAATCGAGAAAAAGCTTTCATCAAATTATGCCAAGACTCAATGGTTCTTCCAGGAAGATACATTGTTCCATACGGGCAAGGCAGAACTGTTTATCGGACGTAATGTACGCAGTATGGAGGAGGTACATGGTCGAGGGATGCTGTTTTTTAAAATGGATGAGAAGTATCTAGGAAGTATCATAGAAGAACAGAAAGAAATAGAAGATATCGTCGTCGGAGTTGTTGATGACAAAGGTCACCTTTGTATGCAATACGCACCGGAGTCATTTGTGATGAATGAGAAGGATGAAGAAAAAATAACCGGATTGTTTAAATACAAAGGGGCAGGAATGATTCTAGTGAGGGAACGGCTAAGCAACGGAATGCTGCAGGCATATCGTCAGAAGGAAAGCGGTTTTATCATATTTACATTGGTGCCGAATGCAGTGCTAAACCGAGGAACAACGGAAATTGTTCTTGTATTATTGGTGATTTATCTGATCGTGATCCTGAGTGCAATGGAAATAAGCTTTTATATTTCAAAAGAATTTACAAAGCCGATTTTAATGCTCAGTAAAGAAATGGAGCAGTTTGACGGAAATGATTTTTCTCATACAGTAAAAATAGAGACGAATACAGAATTGGACATAATAGGAAATTCTTACAATGAGATGCTTCAGAATATTGAAAATCTCCTGAATGAAATTAAAAAACAGGAGAAGGAGCTCCGAACAAGTGAACTGAATATGCTCATCAATCAGATTAAGCCTCATTTTTTATATAATACATTAGACACTATTTATATGCTGGCAAGGATCAACGGAGAAAAAACAACTATGAGGATGATTCAATCATTGTCAACATATCTGCGGCTGTCGTTAAGTAAAGGGAAAGACATTGTGACGGTAGGGGATGAGTTGGAAAATGTACAAAGCTATATGGAGATTCTGCAGATTCGCAATAGTGGTTTATTTTCTTACGAAATAGATTGTCAGGTGGAAAAAAACGAAAGATGGGTTCTGAAACTCATTTTACAGCCATTAGTAGAGAATGCGATAAAATATGGTTTTGCTGATATGGAGGAAGGAGGCATCATTGGGATAGAGGTGAAGGAAGTATCAGGGAAATTGACTTTTACAGTCTACAACAACGGAAATCCCATGAACCAGACAATGGTTGATAAAATTAATTTATTGTCAGATGTGCCCGTAGTAGAACTGAAGAAAGTATTTCCAGATAAGAAGCATGGATATGGAGTAGTAAATATTATTACAAGGCTTCGCTTAAAATATGGTGACGAAGTTAAATTTTACTATGAAATTGAATCATGTGGAACAAGGTGTATTATACAGTTGCCGGAAAGTGGGAAAGAGAATGATGAAATATAAAAAAGTCTTTGCAATATTTATTAGTATAATGTTTTCTCTGGGTCTGGCGGGGTGTTCCCATCAAGAGGATGCAGAACGCACGGAGTATACCGAAGAAGTAAAGATTCCGATGCTTCTGACCATTGACCTGAGTACGGGAAATAAAAATGAGGAGGACGTGATTACTGCGTTCAATGAAGAATATAAAGGCAGGTATCAGATAGATGTAGAGTGGGCACTTCAGACAGAAGAAGAATATCGTACCAATCTGAAAAGATTGAATGTGACGGATGAACTTCCGGCAATCATTACAGATCTACGCCTGCTTCCATCTTTTTATCAGCTCATGTTACAAGATGAGCGGATCGAAGATCTGTCACCGGTGATCAATAAAGATGAGGAATGGAAAAAGATGATCGAGCCTGCGGTGCTTGAGGCTTGTACAGAGTCTGATGGAAGTATCTATCTTGCTCCGCTTAGCACTGCCTTCTATTCATGCTCCGGCGTGTTTTGGAATGAGCAGTTTTTCCGCAAGGCAGGTATAAAAGCATTCCCGCAAACATGGGAGGAGTTTTGGGAGTGTTGCGACAAATTGCAAAATAGCGGAATTACGCCGCTTGCTTTACATACGGAAGGGACTGCGTGGGCGCCGATGCTCCTTGCGACAGCCGAGCTGGCAGATTCAGAGGAGGGGGCGCAGTTTATGGACGCATTGTATCCCGACAGCTATCAAAATGAAAATGGCTTGCAGTTGGCAGGCACTCTGAAAAAGTTATTTCAGTATACGACGGAAAACGCAATGTACAATGACTTTGATGTCGCCTATGAAAATTTTGTGTCAGGGAAAGTGGCTATGATACCCAACGGATATTGGATGATAGACCAGATACCTGAAAGTATGGAAAGTAGTGTTCGCTTTTCGCCGTTTCCGGGAAATAAACTTATCTCTTCTCCGGAAACTTTTGGCTGGGGAGTCGTGTCAGGCTATAGCGAGAAAGTAAAAAAAGCGGCAGTTGTTTTCCTGAAATATCGTACGGCTTTTAATCTCAAACAGAAGGAAGAACTTTTAGGAGCAGGGCCTCTGAATCATTCTCAACTGTTGAATGATTATATTAAAGCTTATACGGAAAATCCGCAGATTGTTCCAAACTATCAGGTGAAATGGAAATCCGTTCTGCAGGAAAAAACACTAGGAGAGATCATTCCTAAATTAGCGAAAGATCAAATGACAGAGGAAGAGTTTGTCAAAAGGGCAGACGAAAGTATTCAGCAATGTGAGAATGAAAAATAGTATATTTTTTGGTATTTAGAGTTGGATAATTATTATAGCATTTTTTTTAATTTTGATAATATTATAATCAACAGTTGAACAACAAGATTGTTCAAAGAAAGGTAGGGAAAATTATGAAAATGAAAAAAATGCTGGCTGTTATAATGACGGCTGTAGTAGCTACTGGTATGCTTGCTGGTTGTGGTAGCGCTTCCGATGAAAAAGCGGGCGGAAAAGAAGCGGACGGAAAGGTTTACTATTTAAATTTTAAGCCAGAAGCAGATGAGTATTGGCAGGAACTGGCAGAAGATTATACAGAAGAAACAGGGGTTCCGGTTACTGTATTGACAGCAGCTTCCGGTGAGTATGAAAAAACACTGAAATCAGAGATGGCAAAAACAGATGCGCCTACATTGTTCCAGGTGAATGGACCGGTTGGATTACAAGGCTGGAAAGATTATTGCTATGATTTGAAAGATTCTGATATCGCTAAAGAGCTTACGAATGATAGTTTTGCATTGATGGATGGCGATAAAATGGCTGGAATCGCATATGTAATTGAAAATTACGGTATTATATATAATAAAGAACTGTTGAAAAAGGCAGGATATTCAGAAGAAGATATTACAAATTTTGATAGTTTGAAAAAGGTCGTAGAGGATATTACAGCTCGTAAAGATGAACTTGGATTTTCAGCATTTACTTCTGCCGGAATGGACGGATCTTCTGATTGGAGATTTAAAACACATTTAGCAAATCTTCCGATTTATTATGAATATAAAGACGAAGGAATAAACAACACAGAGGCAATCAAGGGAACTTATCTTGATAATTATCGCCAGACTTGGGATCTCTATATCAATAATGCAACATGTAAGCCGACAGAAATTTCAACGAAAACTGCAGATGATGCTACAGCAGAGTTTGTTACAGAAGAAGCAGTATTCTATCAAAACGGAACATGGGAATACAATAATGTAGCTGATCTGGGTGATGAGAATCTTGGAATGCTTCCGATTTATATTGGCGTGGAAGGTGAAGATGAACAGGGTGTCTGCACCGGAACAGAAAATTATTGGTGTGTAAACGCAAAAGCATCGGAAGAGGATGTTCAGGCAACATTGGATTTCATGAATTGGTGTGTAACATCAGAAACAGGTGTGGAATCTATGTGTAAAGATATGGGATTTGTAATTCCGTTTAATGCAAATCTTGAATCTGAAAATGTACTTGTAAATGAAGCAAATAAGTATCTGGATGAAGGAAAAACACCTGTGTCATGGAATTTTTCAACAATGCCTTCAGAAGAATGGAAAAATGGTGTTGGATCTGCTCTTACAGCATATGCGGCTGATCAGACAGATGCCAATTGGGACAAAGTGGTTACTGCTTTTGTAGACGGATGGGCAACAGAGGCAGCAGCGGCAAAATAAAAGAGGACAAACATAATGAAACGGCGAGGCAGTTTTAAAGTCTTCGCCGTTTTTTTAAGGAGGATATAAAAATGGAAAAATCTATGAAACGATATATGCCGATTTTTGTATTTCCAACGTTTTTTGCATTTATACTTGGATTTATTATTCCGTTCATCTTAGGAGTTGGATTGTCATTTTGTAAGTTTACAACTGTAACAGATGCAAAATTTATCGGTTTTTCAAATTATGTGGAAGCTTTAAAAGACACTGTATTTAGACATTCGTTCTGGTATACAACGCTGTTTGCTGTTACCTCATTAATTGTGATCAATATTCTTGCTTTTGCACTTGCGATGGCATTGACACAAAAAATTCGAGGAACCAATATTTTCCGTACCATATTCTTTATGCCGAATCTGATTGGTGGAATTGTGCTTGGCTATATATGGCAATTGATTTTTAATGGTATTCTTGCAAAGTATGAAACAGCGCTTGCGTTAAATGAATGGTATGGATTCTGGGGCTTGATTATACTTGTGAGCTGGCAGCAGATTGGATATATGATGATCATTTACATAGCAGGTCTGCAATCAATCCCGGGGGATGTAATAGAGGCTGCTGAGATTGATGGGGCAAATCGGTTCCAGAGACTGTGGAAAGTTACGATTCCTATGATGATGCCGTCTATAACAATCTGTATATTCCTGTCTATCACAAACGGATTTAAGCTGTTTGACCAAAACCTGTCATTGACAGCAGGTGAACCATCTAAAATGTCAGAGATGATGGCTCTTAATATATTCAATACCTTTTATGGACGTACCGGATGGGAAGGTGTAGGACAGGCGAAAGCAGTATTATTTTTCATACTTGTGGTAGCAATTGGCATAATTCAATTGCGGATGACACGTTCAAAGGAGGTTCAGCAATAAATGAAAACGAAAAAAGGTATTTTTAGCTGGATAGGCACAGGCGCATTTACGATTATAGGTATTGTATATATTTTACCTATTTTAATTGTGCTCCTGAATTCATTTAAGAAGAAAGTTTATATCAACAAAGAGCCTTTCCAAATTCCTTCAGGAAAGACATTTGCAAGTATTGAAAATTATATATCTGCGATTGACAAATATGATCTTTTAAGTGCGGTTGGGTGGACAGTTTTTATTACAGTTGGATCCGTGCTCGTAATCTTGGTATGTACATCGATGTGTGCTTGGTATATTACAAGGGTTACGACAACATTTACGAAATTGTTTTATCTCCTATGTGTATTTTCAATGGTAGTCCCATTTCAAATGGTCATGTTTACACTTTCATTGGTTGCTGACCGTACAGGACTGCGTACTCCATGGGGAATTATCATTATTTATTTGGGATTTGGAGCAGGACTTGCTGTGTTTATGTTCTGCGGATTTGTAAAATCGATTCCATTGGAAATCGAAGAAGCTGCTATGATTGACGGGTGTACTCCGCTTCGTACATTTTTTAGCGTAGTGCTTCCGATCATGAAACCAACCTATATATCCGTGGGAATTTTAGAAACTATGTGGATTTGGAATGACTTCTTGCTTCCGTATTTAGTATTGGATTTAAACAAATACAGGACTATTTCGATTGCAATCCAATATATGAAAGGAAGCTATGGACGCGTAGACATGGGAGCGGTTATGGCGGCTTTGATTTTGGCAGTGATACCGGTAATTATTTTTTATCTGTCCTGTCAGAAACATATTATTAAAGGTGTGGCAGCAGGTGCAGTAAAAGGATAAAAATTATAGGAAAGGCTAGAAGTAAAAGATGAATATAAATATTGAGCAACAATTGAAAGCTGTTTTGGGTAAATCTCTTGATGAAGCCTCTAAAGAAGAAATATATGTAGCATTGTTAAACTTTACAAAAAGACAATTACAACAAATAAAAAGAAATAGTGGAGATAGAAAATTATATTATATTTCTGCTGAATTTCTTGTTGGAAAACTGTTATCCAATAATTTGATTAATCTGGGCATTTTTGAAGATGTAAGGGAAGTTCTGAAAAATCATGGTCACAGCCTGACGGAGATAGAAGGAATTGAAATAGAACCATCTTTGGGTAATGGAGGTCTCGGACGTTTAGCGGCGTGTTTTTTGGATTCTATTGCTACGTTGGGACTTCATGGTGACGGTGTGGGATTGAATTACCATGATGGTCTCTTTATGCAGAAATTTAAGGATCATAAGCAAAGGGAAGAAAAAAATCCGTGGATCACAGACGAAAGCTGGCTGACAAAGACAGATGTGAGCTTTGAAGTGCCGTTTAAAGATTTTACATTGAAATCTACAATGTATGACATTGATGTTCCGGGCTACAATAGTGGATGCAATAAGCTGCACCTGTTTGATCTGGACAGTGTGGACGAGTCAATCATTTACGATGGCATCCAGTTTGACAAAAATGATATCCCAAAGAACCTTACACTGTTCCTCTATCCGGATGACAGCGATGAGGCGGGAAAGCTTTTGCGAATATATCAGCAGTATTTTATGGTGAGCAATGCGGCACAACTCATTATAAAAGAAGCGGAGGACAGAGGGGTAGATCTCTATCATCTGCATGAGCATGTATGCATCCAAATCAACGATACACATCCGACAATGGTGATACCGGAGCTTATCCGCATCCTGACAGAGGAGAAGAACTTTAACATTGACACGGCTGTGGATGTTGTGAGCAAATCATGTGCATATACAAATCACACAATTCTTGCGGAAGCATTGGAAAAATGGCCGATCAGTTATCTGGAGAAAGTGGTTCCGCATCTGATGCCGATTATCCGCGATCTGGACAGAAGAGTGAGAAGAGATTTCCACGACGAGAGAGTTTACATTATTGATAACATGGACAGAGTACACATGGCACATATTGATATCCACTTCGGATATGCTGTGAATGGTGTTGCAGCTCTTCATACAGAAATCCTTAAAGAGTCAGAACTGAAACCATTTTATGACATCTATCCGCAGAAATTCAACAACAAGACAAACGGAATCACATTCCGCAGATGGCTTGTACATTGCAACCATGATCTGGCAGAGTATATCAAAGAACTGATCGGACCGGGATATATGGAAAATGCAGAGGAGCTGGAAAAACTCCTGCAGTACAAAGATGACGTAAAAGTGCTGGAAAAAATCAGAGAGATCAAGGTAAACGCTAAGAAAGAACTGAAAAATTATCTGAAAATGACACAGAATGTGGATATTGATGAAAATGCAGTATTTGATATCCAGATCAAACGTCTGCATGAATATAAGAGACAGCAGATGAATGCGTTATATGCAATCTGGAAATACAAAGAGATCAAAAAAGGTAATCTGCCGAAGAGACCTCTTACAATGATCTTTGGGGCAAAGGCAGCGCCGGCTTATACGGTTGCAAAAGACATCATTCATCTTATCCTCTGCCTGCAGCAGCTTATTAATAATGATCCGGAAGTGAGTCCGTACTTAAAAATTGTCATGGTAGAGAATTACAATGTGACAAAGGCAGAAAAACTGATTCCATCCTGTGATATATCTGAGCAGATTTCATTGGCTTCAAAAGAGGCTTCTGGGACAGGAAACATGAAATTCATGCTGAATGGAGCTGTGACACTTGGAACAGAGGACGGAGCGAATGTGGAGATTCATCAGCTTGTGGGGGATGATAATATTTATATTTTTGGTGAGAGATCCGAAAAAATCATCAAATTGTATGAAACTGGAGAATACTGTGCTGCAGATATTTATGACAATGATCCAATGGTAGAGGAATTGGTGGACTTTATTATAAGCAAGGAACTGATACGTATCGGAGATCCGATTAATTTAGGACGTTTGTACAAGGAAATTGTAGAAAAAGACTGGTTCATGGCGTTGCTTGATGTAAAGGACTATATTCAGACAAAAGAGCAAATGCTGAAAGATTACGAAGATAGGAATGGCTGGACAAAGAAAATGCTGGTGAATATTGCGAAAGCAGGTTTCTTCTCTTCTGACAGAACAATTGCAGAGTATAATCAAGATATCTGGCACTTATAAAGTAAGGAGATCGTAACATGAGAAAGACAGGGATTTTGATGCCGTTGTCCGCCCTCCCGTCACGTACGGGGATCGGAGAGCTGGGCGAATTTGCATATCGTTGGATTGAAATATTGAAAAACAATGGAGTGAAGATTTGGCAGTTGTTGCCTTTGAATCCGGTTGGATATGGGAACTCCCCATATCAGCCGTATTCTTCCTGTGCAGGGGATGAATTGTACATTAGCCTGGATCTTCTGAAGGAGTCAGGGCTTTTGGAAGAGACGCTCCCTTCTTTCAGAGAGCATAAGGTGCGTGTGGATTATGAAGGGGTACGCGCGTTCAAAGCCCCTTATCTGCGGCAGGCTTACCAGGCGTTTCAAAAAAGGAACGGAACAGATGCAGACGAATACAAAGAATTTGTTTCTATGGAATGGGTATATGAATATGGTGTGTTTAAAGCTATGAAAGCTTCCAATGGTGGTTCGTGCTGGAATGAATGGAGTAAGGAAGAAAAAGATTGGCCAGAGACCAGAACGCCTCTTCCAAAGGAGATTGAGGAAGAAGCAGCATACCAGATGTTTTTGCAGTATATCTTCTATATCCAATGGATGAAGGTGAAAGATGTAGCGAATCGGTCTGGCATTCAGATTATGGGGGATGTACCTTTTTATGTGGGTGTGGACTCTGTAGATGTATGGGCAGGAAAAGATAACTTTCTTCTGGATGCGGACGGACATCCCACTTTTATTGCAGGGGTACCTCCTGATTATTTCAGCTCGACTGGTCAGCGCTGGGGCAACCCGATCTATGATTGGGAGTATATGGCAAAGAACGGTTACCAATTCTGGGTGCATCGAATTGGATACAGCAGTAAGTTATTTGATATTATCAGAATTGATCATTTCCGCGCATTTGATACATATTGGAAGATTCCGGCAAGTTGTCCTACAGCGGTGGAAGGTCAGTGGATTGAGGCACCGGGATACCAGGTTATCGATACTTTGAAAGAAAAGATACCAGGCGTGAATCTGGTAGCTGAAGATTTGGGTGATCTGCGTCCGGAAGTTCTTGCATTAAGGGATCACTATCATTTAAAAGGCATGAAGATTCTCGTATTCGATATCGATCCAAAAGGGAAATATGCATACGACTGTTCCGATGATGTAGAAAATATCATTATTTATACGGGGACGCATGATAATGATACTTTGATGGAATGGTACAAAGGACTTTCGTGCAGGGAGCAGAGTAAGGTGCGTAGATTTCTGAAAAGAAAAGGGTTTGGCCAGGGAAGTGTTAAGGACAGACTGATTGCTTATACATTGAAGAGTCGTGCGGAGTATGCAATCCTGCCGGCAGCAGATTTTTTGGGGCAAGGCAGAGAAGGTCATATCAATACGCCGGGAACGGTAGGAAGTCCTAATTGGGAATGGCGGATGCCTGAATTTGAAAAAATTCAAAAAGAATTGCAAAAATATAAAAAAATAATTATGTTCCGCTAAAGAAAGTGAACCCCCGGAGTCGTGACTTCCGGGGGATTTCACGTTGTCGGTTACTTTCATTGAATCGGACGACGCTAAGATAATAAAAGTAAGAACAAATCAGGGGGATATTTATGAAATCGAAAGAGAACTTTTTTAATACGGTATGCAATCTATGTAATTATCAAAAAATCACAGTTGCTTCAAATTTTCTCTGACATGCGTTGTTCACAAAAGAGACATATTTATCCGTTATAATAAAGGCAACTATCAGAATATGAGGTGAAGCGTATGGATCGATTAAAAATATTAGTAGTGGATGATGAAAGCAGAATGCGAAAGCTTGTAAAGGATTTTTTGGAACGGGAAGGTTTTCGTGTGCTGGAAGCCGGAGACGGGATGGAAGCCATGGAGCGTTTCTATGAAGAAAATGACATTGCGCTCGTTATCCTGGATGTGATGATGCCGAAGATGGATGGATGGCAAGTGTGCAGAGAGATACGACAGACTTCGAAGGTGCCGATCATTATGCTGACTGCAAGGTCGGATGAGCGTGATGAACTGAAAGGATTTGAACTTGGAGTGGATGAATACATTTCCAAACCATTTAGTCCCAAAATTCTTGTGGCGCGTGTATCGGCAATATTGAGGAGAACGAATGCATTGTATGCGGAGGAACAACTGACAGCAGGCGGCATTGTGATCGATAAGGCGGCGCATATGGTGACAATCGACGGAGAAGCGGTAGATTTAAGTTACAAAGAGTTTGAACTGTTGTCTTATTTTCTGGAAAATCAAGGCATCGCCCTTTCCAGAGAAAAGATTTTGAACAGCGTATGGAATTATGATTATTTTGGAGATGCGAGAACAATCGACACTCATGTGAAAAAGTTAAGAAGCAAAATGGGTGAGAAGGGCGATTATATCAAGACCATTTGGGGTATGGGCTATAAATTTGAGGTATCATAATGAAGTATTCAATAAAAAAACAAATGCTTTCCTTATTTATCGGGATGATGGGATTCATTTTATTGGCAGTATTCGTTGCGAATGGGAGTTTTTTAGAAGCGTATTATATTCACAATAAAGAACAGGTATTAACTCAAATTTATACAACGTTAGAGCGTCTTTTAACAGAAAATGAACAGATTGATTCTGAAAAATTAAATGAGGCTCTTGGTCCGATTGCTGAAAAGAGTAATGTGGCTTTGATCGTGACAGATATGACAGGACAAGCCCGAATCCGTATGCGTACAGATATTGAGAATGAGGAGTTAAAAGTGCGTTTGATTGGTTACCGTATGAACATCAATCAACAGAACAGTGATATGCTTGCCAAAGGAGGCGGATATGAGCTTTGGAAGGCGAAGGATCATGTGAACCAGTTTGAGTATTTGGAATTGTGGGGGAATTTTTCAAATGGAGATTTGTTTTTGATTCGAAGTCCGTTGGAGAGTATCCGGGAAAGCGTAGGGCTTACCAATCGTTTCCTTGCGCATATAGGAATTAGTGTTTTGGCAATCAGCATTATTATCGTGTGGTTTTTCTCCAAACGAATTACCCAGCCGATTTTAGAGTTGACGGATATTTCACAGAAAATGGCCAATCTTGATTTCGATGCAAAATATACGGGAACATGTGCCAATGAAATTGCGGTATTGGGAACAAATTTTAATAAAATGTCGGAAAAGCTTGAGCAGACCATTTCAGAATTAAAAAGCGCCAATAATGAGCTGCAGAAAGATATTGAAGAGAAAGATCGTTTGGAACAAATGCGGACAGAATTTCTTGGGAACGTGTCTCATGAATTGAAGACGCCGATCGCACTGATTCAAGGATATGCGGAAGGATTGAAGGAAGGGATAAGCGATGATCCGGAAAGCAGAGCATTTTACTGTGATGTTATTATGGATGAAGCAAATAAAATGAACCAAATGGTACGGAATCTTCTAACCTTGAATCAATTGGAGTTCGGGAATGAAGAAGTGACCTTTGAGCGTTTTGATATTGTACAGCTGGTAAGAGGTGTGCTTCAATCTTGCGAAATCCTGATCCAACAAAAAGATGTGAAAGTGAATTGTGTGATGGGAGATTCTCTTTCTGTGTGGGCGGACGAGTTTAAGACAGAACAGGTCATTCGAAATTACATCAGTAATGCGCTGAACCATGTGTCGGGAGAAAATATCATTGAAATTAAGGTTTTAGAAAAAGAGAAAACCGTCCGTGTATCGGTATTTAATACAGGAAATCCTATCCCGGAGGAAGATATTCCGCACATATGGGAGAAGTTCTATAAAGTGGATAAAGCGCATACGAGGGAATATGGAGGCAATGGAATTGGACTTTCTATTGTAAAAGCTATTATGGAATCTTTCCATAAGGAGTATGGCGTAAAGAATTATGAGAACGGAGTCGAGTTTTACATGGAATTGGATCTTCGATAGAGGAAAGGAATGAGGGCATGATAGCGATTATTGATTATGATGCGGGGAATATAAAAAGTGTAGAAAAAGCTTTGGTTCATCTTGGAGAGCGGCCGGTGATCACACGAGATAGAGAAGAAATCTTAAAAGCAGACAAGGTGATTTTGCCGGGAGTGGGAGCTTTTGGAGATGCGATAGAGAAGCTTCATAGTTATGGATTGGTTTCGGTTATCCAAGAATTGGTGAAACGTAAGATCCCTCTGCTTGGTATTTGTCTAGGTCTTCAGCTTCTTTTTGAAAGAAGCGATGAGGCGCCGGGCGTGGAAGGACTTGCAGTATTGGAAGGCGAGATTTTGAGGATTCCCGATGCGCAGGGAATTAAGATTCCGCATATGGGCTGGAATTCGTTGACATATCCGAAGCAAGGAAGGTTATTTCAAAATGTGCCGGAGGATTCGTATGTGTATTTTGTACATTCCTATTATTTGAAAGCGAAAGATCCTGATATCGTAACGGCTGTTTCTGAATATGGGACGACGATTCATGCTTCAGTAGAGGCCGGGAATGTATTTGGATGTCAGTTCCATCCGGAAAAAAGCAGTGATGTAGGGCTTCAGATATTGAAGAACTTTGTGGAACTTTAGGAGGTGTGGTATGTTTACGAAGAGAATCATTCCTTGCTTGGACGTTCACGATGGTCGTGTTGTAAAAGGTGTGAATTTTGTGAATTTAAAAGATGCCGGAGATCCGGTGGAGATTGCAAAAGCCTATGACAAAGCAGGTGCAGATGAACTGGTGTTTTTGGATATTACAGCTTCGTCCGATCGGCGTGGAACAGTAGTGGATATGGTGAGAAAGGTTGCGGAGAATGTATTTATCCCTTTTACTGTTGGCGGAGGAATTCGTACGGTAGAAGATTTTAAACTACTCCTTCGGGAAGGGGCAGATAAGATTTCTATCAATTCTTCTGCAATCGATACACCGGATTTGATTCGGGAGGCGGCTGAAAAATTCGGTAGCCAATGTGTTGTTGTTGCCATTGATGCGAAAAAGCGTGCAGATGGAAGCGGTTGGAACGTCTATAAAAACGGAGGACGGATTGATACGGGACTGGACGTATTGGAATGGGCAAAACGTGCAGAAGAATTGGGTGCAGGAGAAATCTTACTGACCAGCATGGATTGTGACGGTGTAAAAGGTGGATATGATCTTGCAGTAACAAAAGCAGTTGCACAGACAGTTTCGATTCCGGTGATCGCATCGGGAGGAGCCGGAACCTTGGAACATTTTTATGAAGCGCTAACAGAAGGAAAAGCGGACGCGGCATTGGCGGCATCACTTTTTCATTATAAAGAATTGGAAATCAAGCAAGTAAAAGAATACTTAAAGGAAAAAGGCGTATCTGTACGGCTATAGATAGAAGGAGAAGATTATGGGAGCAATTAATAATGACTGGTTGGACGCATTACGTGAAGAGTTTCGGAAACCGTACTATGCGCAATTACATAAGAAAGTGTTGGAGGAATATCGAACCCATGTGATTTTTCCGCCGGCAGACGATATTTTTAACGCATTTCATCTGACACCGCTTAGGAATGTGAAGGTTGTAATCTTGGGACAAGATCCGTATCACAATGTAGGACAAGCGCATGGACTTTGTTTTTCTGTAAAGCCGGATGTAGAGATTCCACCATCTCTTGTGAATATCTATAAAGAATTGCAGGATGATATCGGTTGTACGATCCCGAATCATGGCTATTTGACAAAGTGGGCAGAACAAGGCGTTCTGATGCTAAATACTGTGCTTACAGTACGTGCGCATCAGGCGAATTCTCATCATGGGATTGGATGGGAAGAGTTTACAGACGCAGCAATCCGTGCGGTAAATGCACAAGACCGGCCAATCGTATATATTCTGTGGGGAAGACCGGCACAGGCAAAAAAAGCGATGTTAAATAATCCAAAACATTTGATATTGGAGGCTCCGCATCCAAGTCCACTTTCTGCATATCGAGGATTTTTTGGAAGTAAGCCTTTTAGTCAGGCAAATGAATTTTTGAAAGCAAATGGGGTAGAGCCGATAGATTGGCAAATTGAACCTATATAAAAATGAGTTAGAAAAGAATGTGTTTTTTTAATTGGGGACGTAGTAAAATGCAGTTTTACTACGTCCCCAATTAACTTTAATGCGCAAAAGTATTGAACTTTTTGGATTTGTGTGGTACAATTTTTGAAATTGAACTTCTGAATATTGAAGATTAAGAGATTGAACTTTTGGGAGAAATTGAACTTTGGAGGTGCACAGATGTCTAGCGGGAATTTTTCAGACAGATTAAAACAGGCCATGACTGCCTGTGACATGAAGCAGGTAGATTTGATCCGTGTGGCACAAGAGCAAGGAATGAAACTTGGAAAAAGCCATATGAGTCAGTATGTAAGCGGAAAGACAGTTCCGCGAGCGGATGTGATGAGGTTTTTGGCATATGCGCTTGGAGTGACAGAAGAATGGCTTGCGGGGAAAGATGAAAAAAAAGAATTGAAGGCAATGAAAATTCAAGAAAAAAAAACTCATAGGTATGAAATGCAAGAGCAAAAAGAAAATGAAGAAAAACCGGAGGGAAAGATAATGAGAGAATTTAAAAAATCTTCAAAGTTAGATAATGTATTATATGATGTAAGAGGTCCTGTTGTAGAAGAAGCATTGCGTATGGAAGAGGCGGGAACGAATATATTAAAATTGAACATTGGAAATCCGGCTCCATTTGGATTCCGCACACCGGATGAAGTAATCTATGATATGAGCAGACAGCTTTCCGAATGTGAAGGATATTCTGCATCAAAAGGATTATTTTCCGCAAGAAAAGCAATCATGCAGTACGCGCAGATTAAGAATATTCCGAATGTGTCTATGGATGGAATCTTTACCGGCAATGGAGTGAGCGAGCTTATCAATCTATGTATGTCTGCGCTTTTAGATGATGGTGATGAGATATTGATTCCATCGCCGGATTATCCGCTTTGGACGGCATCTGCGACATTGGCAGGAGGAAAACCGGTACATTATATCTGTGATGAACAGTCCGAATGGTATCCGGATATTGAAGATATTAAGAAGAAAGTAAATGCCAGAACAAAAGCAATCGTCATTATCAATCCAAACAATCCGACAGGGGCTTTGTATCCGAAAGAAGTTCTGCAGCAGATTGTCGATGTGGCAAGAGAACATCAGCTTATTATTTTTTCAGATGAGATTTATGACAGACTTGTAATGGATGGAGAAGAACACGTATCAATTGCTTCTCTTGCTCCGGATTTATTCTGTATAACATTCAGCGGTTTATCTAAATCACATATGATAGCAGGATTTCGTATTGGCTGGATGATTTTAAGTGGTAATAAACGGGTGGCAAAAGATTATATCGAAGGGTTGAATATGCTTTCTAATATGAGGCTTTGTTCTAATGTTCCGGCGCAGTCTATCGTGCAGACTGCTTTGTGGGGACATCAAAGTGTAAACAGCTATACGGTGCCGGGAGGACGAATCTATGAGCAGAGAGAATATATTTACAAAGCGCTAACGGATATTCCGGGAATTACAGCAGTGAAGCCAAAAGCAGCGTTTTATATTTTCCCGAAGATTGATGTGAAAAAGTTCAATATTACAGATGATGTGAAATTTGCCTATGATCTTTTAACAGATAAGAAACTTTTGATCGTACAAGGATCTGGATTTAACTGGGGACAGCCGGATCATTTTCGTGTAGTATACCTTCCTAGAATTGAAGTGTTGGAAGAAGCTGTTGGAAATCTACGTGATTTCTTGAGTTATTATCGCCAATAGAGAAAAACGAATACAAATTAAAATCAGAAGGGATCGATCACTGAGAGCGTGAGAGGTCCCTTTTGTTTATTACAGATTGAAGAAAGAATGGAAATATTATATATATTTTAATTAGGATTTTTTGAAAAACTATTGACAAAATCATATGAAAGTGGTTATATGAATATATGAACAGTTATTCATATGTATGGAGGAGTCGATATGAACGAGAAGATAAATCACGAGGAACATAAACACGAAGGATGTACGTGCGGTCATTCCCATCATCACGAACATCATGATGAAGGATGCGGCTGCGGACATGAACACCACCACGAACATGAGCATAAAGAGCATGAGTTGAAAAGTACGGCGACTCAGAAAACATATATTTTAGAAAACTTAGGGTGTGCCAATTGTGCGGCAAAGATGGAGAAGAAGATTCGAGAACTTCCTGAAGTTGAGGATGCAACGATAACCTATGCTACAAAGCAATTGAAAATTGCCTCCAATCACCAGGAACAGTTATTACCTATATTACAAAAGATTTGTACGTCTATTGAATCGGAAGTAGTAGTGAAACCAAAACAAGAAAGTATTCGGGAAATCCGTCAGGAACAGAAAGAAAAGAAAGAAGAACAAAAAGAGAATAGAAGGGAACTTGCAGAGATTGGTCTTGGAGCAGTTTTGTTTGCGACAGGTTTGTTACTGAAGGAAGAGCAGAGTGTGATTTCTTTTGGAGCCTTTGTAATAGCTTATTTCATTCTCGGTAGAAAAATTATATGGACTGCAGTGAAAAATTTGACAAAAGGACGTGTATTTGATGAGAATTTTTTAATGAGTCTAGCTACAATTGCAGCATTTGTAATTGGAGAGTATGCAGAAGCTGTTGGCGTGATGTTGTTTTACCGGGTAGGAGAATGGTTTGAACATCTTGCAGTTGAACGCAGCAGAAATCAGATTATGAATGCCGTGGATATGCGACCAGAAGTTGTCAATAAAGTTCAAGGGGATCAAATTGTTGTGATCCCATCGGAAGATGCGAGGGTAGGAGATCTTTTGCTGGTACGACCAGGGGATAGAATTCCTCTTGATGGTAAAGTAGTTGAAGGAACAAGCCGAATTGACACATCTCCTGTTACAGGAGAACCGGTGCCGGTAAAAGCAGAAATCGGAACGGCAGTTGTGTCTGGATGTGTGAATACGTCTGGAATGTTGAAGATTCGGGTGGAAAAAGCATTGGAAGATTCGATGGTAACAAGAATCTTGAATTCGGTAGAAAATGCAGCGGCAAGTAAGCCGAAGATTGACCGTTTTATTACAAAATTTGCAAGAATCTATACACCGTTTGTCGTGATTCTTGCGCTTGGAACAGCCATCATTCCGTCTCTTGTGACTGGAAATTGGAATCATTGGATTTACACGGCAATTACGTTCCTTGTAATCAGTTGTCCATGTGCGTTGGTGCTGAGCGTTCCGCTTGCCTTTTTCTCTGGAATTGGAGCAGGATCCAGAAAAGGAATTCTATTCAAAGGTGGTGTAGCATTAGAAGCGCTGAAAGACGTAAAAGCAGTCGTAATGGATAAGACTGGGACGATTACCAAAGGGAACTTTGAAGTGCAAAAATGTGTGGCTCTTGGAGTATCAGAAGAAAAGTTATTACGTTTGGCGGCAAATTGTGAGTTGGCATCTACTCATCCGATAGGCCAGAGTATTGTTGAAACAGCAAAGGAACAGAGATTGGTTCTTACAAGACCAAAGAGTATTGAAGAAATCTCTGGAAAAGGAGTCAAGGCTGTTTCGGAAGAAGGAACGGTGCTTTGTGGAAATCGCGGGTTGATGGAGACGTTCCATGTAGACATAAGCGGATACCGGAATGTGGAGTATGGCACGGAAGTTCTTGTGGCAGAGAACGGAGTATTGATAGGGTATATTGTCATTGCGGATACGATCAAAGAAGATGCGGTATCTGCGATTCGAACGATCAAGGAAGAAGGAATCCAAACGATCATGCTCACAGGAGACGCCAAAGAAAACGCAGAGACGATTGGAAAAGAAACAGGAGTACAGGAAGTGCATGCACAGCTCCTTCCACAAGATAAATTAGAGAAACTTCAGACGATCCGAGAAAAAAATGGATCCGTGATGTTTGTCGGAGATGGAATCAATGATGCTCCGGTTTTGGCGGGCGCAGATGTCGGCGCAGCTATGGGAAGTGGTGCAGATGCAGCAATTGAAGCGGCTGATGTAGTGTTTATGACCTCTTCTATGGAAGCAGTTCCGCAGTCAATCCGTATTGCGAAAGTGACGGCAGGCATAGCAATGCAAAATGTTGTATTTGCTCTTGTGATTAAAGCGCTTGTGATGGCGTTGGGATTGGCTGGGTTTGCCAATATGTGGCTGGCCGTATTTGCAGATACAGGGGTAGCTATGTTGTGTGTACTGAATTCAGTGAGAATCTTATATAAGAAATAAAGAGCGGGGGCTAAAGGTGTTGACCTTAAGCCCCCGATTTGGCATAATAAAAAGATGAATAGAAAGAAGGGACTTATGATGGAGAGAATGGAAGTAGAATGCTGTGAAACAACACATTACCATACGAAAACAATACATAAGGTAGAAGAACATATGCCAAATGAAATAACCTTGAATGATTTGGCAGATTTGTTTAAAGTTTTTGGAGATGCTACGAGAATTAAGATTTTGTATGTACTTCTACAATCGGAGATGTGCGTGTGTGATCTTGCGGAGATGTTGGGTATGACACAGTCCGCGATTTCTCATCAGCTTCGAGTGTTAAAACAGATGAAATTAGTAAAAAATAGAAGAGAAGGGAAAACGGTATTTTATTCTTTGGCAGACGGGCATATTCAAAATATTTTGAATCAAGGAATGGAACACGTATTAGAATAAGAGGTAAAAAAGTATGAAGAAGAAAAAATTAGGGATTGTTCTTCTGGCAGTCTGTGTTATTTTCCTTTCCGGATGTGCTAATGCGATGAAAGAAGGAAAAGAACAGCTTCAAAATAAAGAATATAGCGAGGCGGCTCAATCTTTTTCTGAAGCGATTAAAGATGGTAAAAATGTGGGAGAGGCGTATCATGGACAAGGTATTGCCTACTGGGAATTGCAGGAATATGAAAAATGCAAAGATTCTTTAGAGAAAGCATTGGAAAATGGAGTGACAGGAACGCCGAATCTGTATCAGACATTGGGAGATTCTTGTATGAAACTTTCATTATATGAAGAGGCACTCTCGTATTATTGGAAGGGAATGGCGAGTGACGGATTGACAGAGAAACAGCTTCAGGAAATGCTTTATAATGAAGTGATGGCTTATGAAGGACTGCGTGACTGGGATGGAGCCAAAGTGAAGATGGAGGCTTATGTGGCGAAGTATCCAGACGATGCAGATGCTAAGAAAGAAGCCGAATTTTTGAAGACGAGATAAGGGAAATATATGATAGAGTTAAAAGAAGAAATTGAAAAAGTTATTTTAGTGGGTGTTAGCGTAGAAGATGCAGATGACACAGAAAAATCATTGGATGAATTAGAAGAACTTGCCAAGACAGCAGGAGCTGTAACGGTAGGAAGAGTGATTCAAAATCGTGAGATGATCCATCCGGGCACTTACGTTGGAAAAGGAAAGATTGACGAGATCAAAGAACTGTTGTGGGAGACAGAAGCAACTGGAATTATCTGCGATGATGAATTGTCACCGGTACAGCTTGGTAATCTTCAAGATGCATTGGACACAAAAGTCATGGATAGAACATTGATCATTCTTGATATTTTTGCTGCCAGGGCATCTACCAATGAAGGAAAGATTCAAGTGGAACTTGCCCAGTTGAAATACAGGCAGTCCAGACTTACAGGTCTTGGAAAATCGTTATCGCGACTGGGTGGAGGTATTGGAACAAGAGGTCCTGGAGAGAAAAAGCTGGAGATGGATCGAAGGCTGATCAAAGGAAGAATCGCTCAGCTAAATCGGGAGCTAAAAGAAGTAAAACGCCACCGCGAGGTAACGCGAGAACAGAGAAACCGTACTAGAATTCCGGTTGTGGCGATTGTCGGATACACAAATGCAGGAAAATCAACCTTGTTGAACAAATTGACAGGAGCATCTGTGTTGTCGGAAGATAAGCTATTTGCAACATTAGATCCAACAACAAGAGGGTTGAAGCTTCCAAGTAAACAGGAAGTGTTATTTACGGATACGGTTGGTTTTATCCGAAAGCTTCCGCATCATTTAATTGAAGCATTTAAAAGTACGTTGGAGGAAGCGAAATATGCGGATATTATTTTGCATGTAGTGGATACCTCCAATCCACAGATGGACGAACAGATGTACATTGTGTATGAGACGTTACGTAATCTTGGAGTAGAGGATAAGACGATCATTACTGCATTTAATAAGCAGGATAAAGAAGGAGCGGAGACGATTCTTCGAGATTTTAAGGCAGATTATGTCGTGCGGATTTCTGCAAAAACAGGATTTGGATTTGAAGAACTTCTTGGGACGATCGAGAAGATTTTGCGCGAGAGAAAGATTGAAATTGAGAGAGTGTATGAGTACCAGGAAGCAGGTAAGATTCAGTTGATTCGAAAGTATGGAGAGCTTTTAGCTGAAGAATATCGAGAAGACGGTATTTATGTAAGGGCATTTGTGCCAAGAGAAATATATGGGAAGATTGGTTAACGAGGAGGATTTCATTGAAATCCTCCCATTGATTATATAGGAGAAATAGTATGGCACTACAGTTTGTGTTTGGAAATTCGGGAGCAGGGAAGTCCCATTATCTATACCAGAGGATCGTAAATACCTCAATGGAACATCCGGAAAAAAATTATTTGGTCATCGTACCGGATCAGTTTACGATGCAGACGCAGAAAGACTTGGTGATGATGCATCCCCGAAAAGGAATTATGAACATCGATGTATTAAGTTTTGGGCGACTTGCACATCGCATTTTTGAAGAGGTTGGTGGAAATGACCGTATAATCTTAGATGATACGGGGAAAAGTCTTGTGCTTCGAAAGATTGCTGGGGATTATGAAGACGAATTGAAAGTTCTTCGTGGAAATCTAAAAAAATATGGATACATTGGGGAAATGAAGTCGTTGCTCTCAGAATTCACTCAGTATGATGTGGATCAAGAAGCAATCGAGCGTGTGGCAGAAAGGGCAGGAAAAGAAAGTAGTCTGTATTGGAAACTTCAAGACATTTCGAAAGTATATCAAGGATTTCAGGAATATTTGGAAGGAAACTATATTACGAATGAAGAAATGTTGGACGTGCTTTGCCAAGTTGTTGCCAAATCAGAGATTTTGCGAGATAGTGTGATCGCGTTAGATGGATTTACCGGATTCACACCGGTACAAGAGAAACTCCTTCGAGAACTCTTACATATTTGTCAAGATGTGATCGTGACAGTGACAATAGATGGAAGAGAAGATCCCTATGTGTTGAAACATAACTATCAATTGTTTGCGATGAGTAAACAGACGGTTACTTCGCTTGTGAAAATTGCGAAAGAAGAAAGGATTTTGATTCGTGAAGCGGTAACGCTCTATGAAAATCCGCCGTATCGTTTTCGAGAAAATGAAGCGATGGCTTTTCTGGAGCGCAATATATTCCGTTACTCTCAAAATGTGTTTACTAAAGAGCAGAACAGTATTCATCTGCATTGTGGGAGAAATCCCAAGGAAGAGGCGGAGTATGTGATGGGAGAAATCCGTCGTCTCGTCCGAACGAAGGGATATCGTTATCGTGAAATTGCGGTGATCGCAGGAGATGTGTCTGCATATGCGGACTATATTGAAAAAATGGCAGAAGTTTATGAAGTTCCTATTTTTATGGATCACAAGAGAAGTGTACTATTAAACTCTTTTGTAGAATATATCCGAAGTCTTCTTGCAATGATCGAACAGAATTTTACGTATGAAGCTGTGTTTAGATTCTTAAGAACAGGATTTGTTCAGTTTCAGAATGAAGAAATTGATGAACTTGAAAACTATGTAATTGCTTTGGGCATTCGTGGATATAAAAAATGGAATGAGACATGGACGAGAAAATATCGTGGAATAGAAACAGAAGATTTGGAACGAATCAATAAGATTCGTGAGCGATTTGTAAATGGGATAGCGAACATCACGCAGGTTTTGAAAAAAAGGCGAAAGACAGTAGAAGAGATTACATTGGCTTTACATGCATATTTTCTACAGGAAGAAGTACAGAAACAGGTGGAGATGTATGAAGAAAAATTTCAGGAACGAGGAGAACTTGCGTTGGCAAAAGAATACGCGCAGATTTATCGAATCGTAATTGAAATATTTGACAAGTTCATGGAACTTTTAGGAGAAGAATTTTTGGGACTTAAGGAATACTGTGAACTTTTAGATGCAGGATTTGAGGAAGCGAAAGTTGGAGTTATTCCACCGGGAATTGATGAGGTGATGATCGGAGATATTGAAAGGACACGTTTGAAAGATATCAAAGTCCTTTTTTTCATCGGTGCAAACGATTGTTATATTCCGGGAAAAATGAGTGGAAAGGGTCTTCTGTCAGAACAGGATCGCAATGTGTTTGAAGCCGGGAAGGTTGCACTTGCGCCAAATGGAAAAGAGAAGATGTATATTCAGAAATTTTACTTGTATCTGGATCTGACGAAACCGACAGACCGTCTTTATATTTCTTTTAGCAAGGTTGGAAGTAGCGGGAAAAGTCTGCGCCCGTCATACTTACTTCAGGAAGTACGAAAATTATATCCTAACCTACAGGTGGAGGAAGAAAAAAAGAAACTATGCGAAATGGAGTTAACAAAAAAATCAGCGATCAAACAAGTCGTTGCGGGAATTCGAAACAGTAAGAACTCTTTTACTGACGAATGGCTGGAATTGTACAGCGCATATCGAAAAGATCCTGAATGGGGAGACGTAATGGAACGTCTTGTAGAAGCCGGATTTTACAGACGGCCGGAAGATACGCTTTCTCAAAAAGTAGCGGAGGAGTTATACGGAGAGCAGATCGAAGGAAGTGTGACAAGGCTGGAGCGTTTTGCTGCCTGTGCATTTGCGCATTTTTTATCCTATGGACTTCGATTGAGAGAGCGAAAAGAATTCAAATTCGAAGCGATCGATCTTGGAAATGTGTTCCATAGCGCCATTGAGATTTTTTCAAGGAAACTTGTGAAAAGTGGATATACATGGACAAATCTCCCGGAAGAAATGGCAGATCAGTTGATCGAAGAAAGCGTAGAGATGAGTGTGGCAGATTACGGAAATACCGTATTGCAAAGTTCCGCGAGAAATGAGTACATGATTACTCGAATAAAAAGACTGATGCGTCGTACGGTGTGGGCGCTGTCAAAACAACTTGCCAAGGGAGATTTTGTGCCGTCCGGTTATGAACTATCATTTGGTAATGGAAAAATTGACCGTGTAGATGTATACGAGACATCAGAAAAAGTATATGTGAAAGTAATAGATTATAAAACCGGAGCGAAAAACTTTAGCTTATCTGCATTATATTACGGACTTCAACTTCAGCTTGCGGTATATATGAATGCAGCGGTGGAATTAGAACGGAGAAGACAACCGTGGAAAAAAGTAGTTCCTGCCGGAATCTTCTATTATAAGATGAAGGATCCGATTGTTGCCAAGGTGGATGAGGAAGAACTGGAGAATGCAATCCTTTCAGAACTGCGCCTTGATGGATTCGTAAATGCAGAAAAAGAAGTGATCGATCATTTGGATCGGGATTTTTCGGGTAATTCTCTTGTGATTCCGGTAGGAAAGAACAAAGATACGAGTCTTTCAAAGGCGTCCAAAGCTCTTCCGGAAGAGGATTTTGAAACGATTTCTTCTTATGTAAAAAAGACGGTTTCTGAATTGGAAGAGAAGATGAGAAACGGAGAGATTCAAGTATCGCCTTATGAAATGGGCAGTATCACTGGCTGTGAGTATTGCGAATTTCGAGGGATTTGTGGATTTGATGAAGGAATAGAAGGCTGTTCTTATCGAAAGCTTGGAAAATTAAGCGATGAAGAAGTATTGGAACAGATGCGAAAAGAGGTGTAGCAAGACATGGAATGGACAACAGAACAACAACAGGTCATCGATCTGAGAAATCGCAATATACTGGTATCGGCAGCAGCCGGTTCCGGAAAGACAGCTGTGCTTGTGGAACGAATCATTGCCCGACTTACAAAGGATGTGGATCCGATAGATGTAGATGAATTATTGATCGTAACATTTACAGAAGCGGCGGCATCTGAGATGAAAGAAAGAGTTCTTCTTGCTATTGAAAAGAAACTTTCCGAAGAACCGGATAATGTACATTTGCAAAGACAGGAGGCTTTGATCCATAATGCTTTGATCACTACGATTCATAGCTTTTGTTTATCGGTAATTCGAGAGCATTTTCATGTGATCGATCTGGATCCGGTGTTTCGTATTGGAGAAGAAGGGGAATTAAAGCTTCTGAAAAAAGATGTAATGGATGAACTTTTAGAAGAAGAATATGAGAAGAAGGATCCGGCATTTCTTCGCTTTGTAGAACGATATGCAACAGGACGAGATGATAAAAAGATTGAAGAACTGATATTGCAAATCTATGAATTTTCTCGAAGTTATCCAAACCCTTCCCAATGGCTGAAAAGTTGTGTCGATGCTTATGAAGTAGAATCCGTAGAGGAACTCGTACATAGTCCGGCAGGACGTCTCGTACTGGAAAATATCCGAAGATACGGAGAAGATGCGGTTGCACTTTTGGAAAAAGCGATTGAGCTTTGTGAAGAGCCTGATGGGCCATATATGTATTTGGATACACTGAATGAAGAAAAGGAAGGATGGATTTATTTTCTTGCAGCAGAAGATTTCTCGCAATTATTTGCAAGAAAAAAATATGCAGAAGGGGGAAAACTAAAGGCAAATCGAGATAAGGCGGTATCCAAAGAATTGGCAGAGGCTGTAAAAGATATTAGAAAACAGACGAAAGGACTTCTTACAGAGATCACAAAGAATTATCTCTATCAAAGTCCGGAAGAGCTCGTGAAGGACATGCAAATCGGAAAAGAAACAACAGCGGAACTGGTACGACTTACAGAGGAATTCGCAGCAGCATTTTCAGAGAAAAAAAGAAATAGGAATTTGATTGATTTTGGGGATATGGAACAGTTGGCTCTTCAAATTCTGACAGAGGAACGAGAGGGAGAACTTTGCCCATCTGCTGTGGCGGAAGAATATCAAAAACGATTTCAGGAAATTATGATCGATGAATATCAAGACAGTAATCTGATCCAGGAAGCAATCCTTACAAGCGTGTCGAAAGTAAGCCGTGGAGAATATAACATTTTTATGGTAGGAGACGTCAAACAGAGCATTTATAGTTTCCGTTTGTCCAGACCGGAGCTTTTTATGGACAAATATGAAACATACGATTTGTATGATGGTGTGAAACAAAGGATCGATCTACATAAAAATTTCCGAAGCAGACCGGAAGTTCTGGATAGTACCAATTATGTGTTCCGGCAGATCATGACAAAAGAACTTGGGGGAATTTCGTATGATGAGAATGCGGCGTTGTATTTCGGAGCTGAATATTATAAGGAAACGAAGGGGAATGAAACAGAGATTCTTATCGTAGATACTGATATGAAGATGGAATCAGCAGAAGGTGTAGAAGAGACAGCCCGGGAATTGGAGGCAAGAGCGGTGGCGTCAAGAATCAAGAATTTGATGGAGCACCATCTTGTGACAGATAAAGTGACAGGAGAACTTCGAAAGGTTCAGTATAAAGATATTGTAATCTTAACACGAAGCTTAAAGGGCTGGACAGATGTGTTTACGAAAGTATTGAACCGAGAAGGAATTCCAACTTATACGGGAAGTAGTGAAGGATATTTTGAAACGTTGGAGATTGAAACGATTTTGAATTATCTTCGGGTATTGGATAATCCGGAGCAGGATATTCCGTTGACAGCGGTTTTGACGTCGCCGATCGTAGGCATGACGGGAGAAGAATTGGCTATAATTCGAAGCTTTCAAAAAGAACTTAGTTTTTCCCGGTGTGTAAAAAACTATTTGAAGAATGGACCGGAAGGAAAGATAAAAGAGAAACTGGAGAGTTGCTTTAAACAAATTGCATATTTTCGTGAAATGATTCCTTATACAGCGATTCATGAGTTGTTGTGGAAGATATTGGAAAGGACAGGATATTACGAGATCATATCCGCCATGCCGGGAGGCGAACAAAGAAGTGCAAACATGGATATGCTTCTTGAGAAAGCAAAAAGTTTCGAGAGTACAAGCTATAAAGGACTGTTTAATTTTGTGCGTTATATAGAGCAATTGAAAAAGTATGAAATTGATTACGGGGAAGCAGAGATTATGGATGAACAGGCAGACACGGTTCGTCTAATGAGCATTCACAAGAGTAAAGGGTTGGAATTCCCGATCGTGTTTGTGGCAGGAATGAGCAAAAGGTTTAATAAGACAGATGTTACACGAGATGTGCTTGTTCATTCAAAATTAGGAATTGGCGTGGATTGTATAGAGTTGGAGAAACGTACGAAGACCGCGACATTTCTAAAAAAGGCGATACAAAGAGAAGTGCAACTCGAAAATCTGGGAGAGGAACTTCGAGTACTTTACGTAGCTATGACCCGGGCAAAAGAAAAACTGATCCTGATTGGAACCTTGGACAATGTAGAGAAAAAGATTGAAAATTATGAAAGTCTGCGTGACTGGAAGGAAGAACAGCTATCTTTCAGTACAATTTCCGGGGCAGGACATTATTTTGACTGGGTTTTGCCTTGTTATTTGCGGTACCCGGGAGATCAAAGCTGCGGGTATGTGAAATTCCTTGGATTAGAAGATTTAGTGCCCGAAGAAATAGAGGAAGAACACGAAGCGACTTACACAAAAGAATTGTTGTTAGATTTGGATACAGAGAAAGTATTTCAAAAAGAGTTTAGGGATAATTTGGAGAGGCAGTTTTCTTATATTTATCCATATGAAAATGCAGGTAATATGAAATTAAAGTTTACGGTATCTGAACTGAAGAAACGTCAAGGTTTCGCGGAAGAAAATGGAGAACTATTATATAAGGAAGAAGAGGTGGTTCCGCTCTTACCGAAAAAACTGCAGGAGCAGGAGACGGTGACGGGAGCAGGAAGAGGTACTGCATATCATAAGATATTGGAATTGTTAGATTTTACTCGTGAATATGATAAAGAAAGTTTTGAAACAGAAATAGAAATACTTAGAAGAAAGCGAAAAGTTTCAGAAGAAATATATGAGAGTGTTCGCGTGTGGGATATTCTACAGTTTCTACAGACAGATGTGGCAAAACGAATGCATGATGCAGCTCTTAGAGAAATGCTGCATAAAGAGCAGCCGTTTGTTCTGGGAGTGAATGCCTCTGACATTTACCCGGAGAATGAGATTGATGAAACGCTTCTTGTGCAAGGAATCATAGATGTCTGGTTCGAGGAAGAAGATGGATTGGTAGTGTTGGACTATAAAACAGACCGTGTGACAAAAGAAGAAGAATTGAAAGAAAAATATAGTGTTCAGTTGGATTACTATGCACAGGCCTTGGAGCGCGTCACCGGAAAACCCGTGAAAGAAAAAATTATCTACTCTTTCGCATTACGTAAAGAAATCTTCATAATTTCTTAAACAATATTATATTGACAACTATATTATACGATGTATAATATGTTTATGAAAATAATATTACATGTAATTTAACCGAAAGGAGTGGGGAGATGGTTTTCAACACAGGAGCAGCCCTTCTCGATGCGATAGTGCTGGCGGTTGTGTCAAGAGAGACAGAAGGAACATATGGATATAAGATCACCCAAGATGTCCGCAGGGCGATTGATGTATCGGAGTCCACACTTTATCCGGTACTCCGAAGATTACAAAAAGATGAATGCCTGGAAGTGTATGATATGCAGTTTGACGGCAGAAACAGACGATATTACAAATTGACAGAAAAAGGAATGGCACAATTAAATTTGTATCGTGTAGAGTGGAAGAATTATTCAAGGAAGATCAGCGAGATGTTTGAGGGAGGTGCGGAAGTATGAACCGTATTGAATTTTTAGCAGAACTGGAGAAACTGCTGCAGGATATTTCCGCAGAAGAACGGAAAGAAGCAGTCCAGTATTACAAAGATTATTTTGAAGATGCAGGACTTGAGAATGAGCAGCATATTATTGAAGAACTCGGAAGTCCTAAAAAAGTTGCCGAGACAATTAAAACAGGCTTGAAAAATGGAAACGGAGAGAATGGAGAATATCGAGAGACCGGATATACAGATACAAGATTTGAAGAAAGAAATATGCCTGCAAGTCACGAACAGTTGCATAACACAGGGGCGCAGGAGAAGCCAAAGCCATGGAGTAATAATTTTTTGAAAATCTTTCTAATCGTTGCGATCATCGTGGTAGGAGCTCCGGTAGTTCTTCCGCTTGCATTTGCAGTAGTTTGTGTGGTGTTGGCGCTTGTGTTTGCAGGATTTTTACTTCTTGGAGGACTTGTTCTTGCGGCAGTGGCGGTCACGATTTCAGGGTTTGTGACTGCAATCGCGGGAATTGTGGAATTGTTCTCGTTTCCGGCGTTAGGGCTTGTGGCTTGCGGCGGTGGCATGATACTGTGCGTAGTAGGTCTTTTGGCAACGGTTCTTCTTGTGAAATTATGTATGATCGTATTCCCGATCATGTTTCGGGGAATTGTAAATCTATGTAGAAGATTCGTTCACGGAAAGGAGGCGTAAAGATGAAAAAGGGCTGGAAAATTTTTATCATTACATGTGCAGCTGTTTTCGGAATCGGAATTGTATTTTGCATTGCAGGATTTGCAGTAGGTGTTTCTGATCAGGAGGTCAGAAATGCGTTTGGCAGGGGCTTTGGAAGGATCGGGAGACTCGGAATATTCCACAATTACGCAATATCAGAATACGAAGAGAATACGGAGATGGAGGTAAAGCCCATAGATGCAGAGGCAGAGAGAACTTTTTCAGATATTCGGAATTTGGGAATTGATGTAAGCTGTCTAAATATTGAAATCCGAACAACAAATGGGGATTATCTCCGTGTAGAAGAAGAACATACAGATTCGGAATGTGATTATAGCATTTATGAAGAAGAGGGTACGCTGGTTATCCGCGCAGAACATGAGGGACACCATCGGCACAAAAACTGCGGAACAGTCATTCTGTATGTTCCTGAGAAGCAGAAATTTGAAGAGGTAGATTGTTCGGTTGGAGCAGGAGCGCTTGAAATTGAAAAATTATCTGCCGGTGAAGCAGAATTTGAGGTTGGCGCAGGTTCGGTAGTTTTACATGAGTTCGAAGCAGATCGGGAGATTGCCATAACATGTGGAATGGGAAGTGTTGAAATTTATTTTTAAAAATAGAACTTTGAAGATGGCATAGAGAAGGAGAGATGAGATATGGAACCGAAGAAATTATATCGTTCAAGAAACAGCCGCATGATTTGTGGTGTATGTGGAGGCATAGCAGAATATTTCAATATTGATCCCACACTGATTCGTCTTGGTTTTGTACTTGGCGCATGTGCAAGTTTTGGAGCAATGTTGTTGGGGTATTTTGTGGCGGCAGTGATCATTCCGGATGAAAAATAAAAAAGCTGTATAAAATGATGTAAAAAGGAAATCCTCTTTCAAAACGAAAGGGGATTTTTATATGGGAAAGAAAAAAGACAAATCGATCAATTTGAACGAAGTGGAGCCGGAAGATATGATGAAGTATGAAATTGCGGAGGAACTGGGACTTTTGGATCGTGTATTATCAGATGGCTGGAAGTCGCTTACGTCGAAAGAAACGGGCAGAATTGGAGGGCTGATGACGAAAAAACGCAGAGAATTGGAAGCCGGACTTGAAAAAAAGGAATAATTCTGCTATAATCCTACACTTGAGAAAGGTAACGGGGTGGTTATGAACAATAAAATTAATGTTTTGGAATTAGAACTTCATAACGACACGGCAAAAGAGGCGATGCAGAAAGTTATGGAATATATGAAAACAGAGCCTCTGAATATTGTGGAATTTATCAGTTCCGATTCTCTTCTTCTAAGTAAAGATGATGAAGTGCTTCGAGATAATATTTCTCAGGCAGATCTTGTATTAACGATAGAAAAATCATTTTTAGAACTGGCCGGTGTTACGGACAGGAAGAGACTTCAAGAAGCGGAGAATGGATTGTTGTTAAAAATGATTCTGCATTATTTTCATAAAAACCAAAGCAGAGTATTTTTGCTTGCGGAATCTGAAGAAGACAGAACCCGTTTGGCGGAATATTTTGAACAATATTATTCGGGAATTCATCTTGTCGGAACAGAAATCGTATCGTCTGATCGTGCGATGGACGATATGATATTGAACAGCATTAACGGAGTCGAGGCAGAATGTGTGATTTCCGTGCTTCCGTCACCTTTGCAGGAAACCTTTGTGGTAAGGAATAGAATCCTTTTGAATACAAGAGTATGGCTGGGATTGGGGAAGAATGTAAAGCTTCCTATGAATCCACAAGAAAAGAAATCGGTCAGAGACTTTTTTGTGAAACTATTTTTGAAACGGGAGATTGCAAAAGAGAAACAAAAAAGAGGAAATGCATAAAAAAATAGGATTTCCTCTTTATTTTTTTGGTGAATTGTATTAGAATGTAGATTGGATATACAGTTTTGTAACAATTTTGTAATATGCGAGTGCCGTTAGAAAATAGGAAAAGGAGTAAATATTATGATATCGAATCAAATACTTCAAAATACAATTGAAGGATTGAAAGAGATTACAAAGATGGATTTGTCTGTATTAGATACAGATGGGAAAATTTTGGCAACTACATTGGTAGAGACAACAAACTATTCATCCTCTTTAGTCTCTTTTGTCGAGTCGCCGGCGGATAGCCAGGTGATACAGGGATACCAGTTTTTTAAAATTTTCGATGAACATCAGTTAGAGTATATATTAGTGGCAAACGGCAGCAGTGAAGATGTTTATATGGTTGGAAAAATCGCAGCATTCCAAATTCAGAATTTATTAGTTGCATATAAGGAACGTTTCGATAAAGACAATTTTATTAAGAATCTTTTGTTGGATAATCTGCTTCTTGTAGATATTTACAACCGTGCTAAGAAACTTCATATCGAGATTGATGTAAGAAGAGTTGTGTTTGTCATTGAGACTTCTCATGAAAAGGATACAGGTTCCCTTGAACATATGCGTTCTTTACTTGGTGGAAAGAGCAAAGATTTTATCACAGCAGTAGATGAGAAGAATATTATCATTGTAAAAGAGCTTTCTGCGACAGAAGGATATCCGGAGATGGAAAAAGCAGCAGCGGAAGTCCTTTCTATATTGAAAGCGGAGGGCGAAGAAGTACATATTGCTTATGGTACGATCGTCAATGACATCAAAGAAGTGTCAAAGTCTTATAAAGAGGCGAAGTTGGCATTGGATGTTGGCAAGATATTCTTCGATGAGAAGGATATTATCGCATATAGTACATTAGGAATCGGACGTTTGATCTATCAATTACCGATTCCACTTTGTAAAATGTTTATCCGTGAGATTTTTGAGGGGAAATCACCGGACGAATTCGATGAAGAAACATTGACAACGATCAATAAGTTCTTTGAGAATAGTTTGAACGTGTCAGAGACATCGAGACAATTATACATTCATCGTAATACACTTGTATACCGTTTGGATAAGCTTCAGAAAACTACAGGGCTTGATCTGCGTGTATTTGAGGATGCAATCACTTTTAAGATTGCCCTCATGGTAGTGAAATACATGAAGTATATGGAAACAATGGAGTATTAGTAATTAATTTAGGAGGAGCTATATGATTGAATTTAAAGATGTCACAAAAGAGTATACAAAAGGAATTGCAGCTCTGAATGGTGTGAACCTTAAAATTGAACAAGGTGAGTTCGTATTTATCGTAGGAGACAGTGGTTCCGGTAAATCCACTTTGATTCGTCTTCTGATGAAAGAGTTGGATCCAACATCCGGAACGATCATCGTAAATGGAATGAACTTGAACAGAATGAAACATAGACACATCGCAAAATACAGAAGACATCTTGGAGTTGTGTTTCAAGACTTCCGTTTGTTGAAAGACAGAAATATTTATGAAAATATTGCATTTGCACAGCGTGTTATCGAAACACCTACGAGAGTTTTGAAACAGAAAGTTCCGGCAGCATTATCGCTTGTTGGACTTGCGCAGAAATATAAAGCCTATCCAAAAGAATTATCCGGAGGGGAGCAGCAACGTGTTGCCATTGCAAGAGCGGTTGTGAATGAACCGGCAATTCTCTTGGCAGATGAGCCGACAGGTAACCTGGATCCAACAAATGCATGGGAGATCATGAAGTTGTTGAAAGAAGCAAATGAGAGAGGAACTACAGTTCTTGTAGTAACTCATAATCATGAAATCGTGGCAGAGATGAAAAAGCGTGTCATTACAATGCAGAAGGGTGTAATTGTCAGCGACGAGAAAGAGGGCGAGTAGAAAAATGAGAATTAGTACAATTGGATATACAATGAAACAAGGGTTTAAGAATATTGGAAGAAATAAGATGTTTTCCTTGGCATCGATTGCAACTATGTCGGCCTGCATTTTTATGTTTGGATTATTTTACTCTATCATCATCAATTTCCAAAACATTGTAAAGAGTGCAGAAGAAGGGGTTGCGATTACCGTATTCTTTGACGAAGATGTAGATGAGAATGAAATCAAAGATATCGCGAAACTGATTCAGAAACATGATGAAGTTGGCGAGATGGAATTTGTTTCCGGCGAAGAAGCATGGGAGGACTTTAAAGTAAAATACTTTGGAGAAGATTTGGAATATCTTTCAGAAGGTTTTGCAGATAATCCACTTATGAATTCTGATAATTTGCAGGTATACATGAAAGACGTATCCGGACAGCAAGACCTGGTAGAATATATCGAGGGATTAGACGGAGTTCGAGACGTCAACAGATCCGATACAGTTGCGAAAACACTTTCAGGTGCAAATAAGCTGATCTTATATGTGTCAGCTGCAATTATTATCATCTTGCTTGCAGTTTCTGTTTTCTTGATCAGTAACACTGTTGCGATGGGTATTTCTATCCGACGAGAAGAGATTGCAATCATGAAATATATTGGAGCAAAGGACTCTTTCGTAAGAATGCCATTCGTGATCGAAGGACTTTTGATTGGGTTTGTAGGAGCGGTTATTCCGCTTGCAGCGCTCTTCTTCTTATATGAGAAAGCGATTGCATATGTTTTGATGAAATTTAAAATATTAAGCAATCTTTTGACATTCCTTCCGGTTACAGATGTTTACAGAACGTTACTTCCGGTCGGAATTGCACTTGGAATTGGAATTGGTTTCCTAGGAAGTTTCTTTACTACACGTAAGCATTTGAAAGTATAGTGTATTAGTTGATAATAGGTGAGAAAAATGAAGAAAAATAGAGTGGTAAGTTACGTACTTACGGCGGCGCTTTTTGTGGGAAGTTTAGCTCCGATCACAGTACAGGCAGAGACAATTGAATCTGCAAAGAAAAAAGCGGAACAGCTTAAACGTGAAAAGGCACAGGCGCAGAAAGAACAATCATCATTGAGCGCACAATTGAATAAAATTATTAAAGATTTGAAGAAAGCACAATCTGATGTAGAGGCGAAAGAAAAAGAAATTGCTGAGACAGAAGATGAATTAACAGCAGCAAGAATTAAGGAAAACGAACAATATGAAGCGATGAAGATCCGTATCAAATATATGTACGAAAACGGTGATTCTGATATGATCGCAGTATTGCTTTCCGCAGAAGATATGGCGGATTTCCTGAACAAAGCAGAATATGTAGAGCAGATTTCTGTCTATGATAGAGAAATGCTTGTAGAATTTCAGAGAATCGTAAAAGAAATCGAAGAAAAAGAAGCAAAGTTAAAGAAAGAAAAGGAAGAACTTTTGACATTGCAGGATAATCTTTCCAAAAAGCAAAAAGAAGTAGAATCTTTACTTGCCTCAAAGAATGCACAGATTTCTGATTTGGAAAGTCAGATTGGTGAGAATGCAAAAGTCTTAAATGCTTTGATCGAAGCGGCAAAAGAAGCAGAGAGAAGAAGACAGGAAGCTGAAGAAGCAGCGAAGCAGGAAGCGGAAAACAATAAACGCCCATCTGGAGGAAACAGTTCTTCAGGAAGCGGATCTTCCGGTGGAAATTATAAACCGGGTGGAAGCGTAATTTCAGGAAACGGAACATTATCCAATCCATGTCCGGGAGCAAGAATCAGTAGTGAGTTCGGACCTCGTAGAGCGCCGACAGCCGGAGCCAGTACTTATCATAGAGGACGTGACTATGCAGCGCCGAGCGGTACACCGATTTATGCTTCGGCAGCAGGAACTGTAATTACGGCAAGCTATAATGGTGTCAGAGGAAACTATGTAGTGATCGATCATGGAAATGGGCTTCAGACTTGGTATCAGCATGCTTCCAGATTATACGTTTCCGCAGGACAGAAAGTCAGCAGAGGACAGAACATTGCAGCAGTCGGAACAACAGGAGTATCTACAGGTGCACATCTTCATTATGAAGTACATGTAAACGGTACGGCAGTTGATCCGAGAAAGTATTTATAGAACAGGACATCATATAATGAGACATTATAGAAACTTTTTTAAGGGGGCGCTTTGTGGCGCCCTCATTATGCTATTGGCGATGACAGGGATTCGCCAGATTTTTGGAAATAAAGTGATTGAAAAAGACACAGAGAAGAAATTAAAGGCGATAGACAAGATCATTGACTCTGCGTATTTGAGAAGTAAAGACCTGGATGAAGAACAATTACAGGAATATATTCTAAAAGGTTATGTAGCAGGACTTAATGATCCGTATTCTGTGTATTTTAATGAAGAAGAAACAAAAGAAATCTTTGAGACAACAACCGGTGAGTTTGGAGGAATCGGAGCGCTCATGTCGCAGAATCGCGAGACCATGATTGTAACGATGTCCAATGTATATAAGGACTCGCCTGCCGATAAAGCTGGATTTCGAAATAATGATATCCTCTATAAGGTGGATGGAGAAGATATCAGTGGACAGGATCTAAGTGAGATCGTAAAAAAAGTAAAAGGAGAGAAAGGTACAAAAGTAACGCTCACAGTTCTTCGAGGAGCGAATAACGAAGAATATGAAGCAACAGTGACACGAGATATCATCGAAGCACAAACCGTTACTTATGAGATGAAAGAAGATTCTATTGGATATATTCGTCTCTCCGAATTTGACCAAGTTTCTTTGAAGCAATTTGAAACGGCGTTATCTGATCTGAAAAAACAGGGAATGAAGGCTTTGATCGTGGATCTACGGGGCAATCCGGGTGGTAATTTAAGTACCGTTTGCGGTATCTCGGACCTCATTCTTCCGGAAGGAACGATAGTTTCTACAAAAGAACCTGATGGCCAGGAGCAGATCTATAAATCAGATGATGAGAAAAAACTTGAGATTCCATTGAGCGTCCTTGTAGATGGTGCAAGCGCCAGCGCATCAGAGATTTTTGCGGGAGCTGTACAGGATCATGAAGTTGGAACGATCATCGGAACTACAACATATGGAAAAGGTGTCGTTCAGAATATATTCGATTTGAGAGATGGAACCTCTTTGAAATTGACAATCTCGGAATACTTTACACCGGATGGCAGAAATATTGATGGAAAAGGAATTGAGCCGGACGTAGAAGTAAAATACGTTTATAATGAAAAGAATCCAAAGGAAGATAATCAGCTTGAAAAAGCATTGGAAGTTACAAAAGAAAAATTGAAATAATGTCGAAGGGGAGTGCAATTTTGCATTCCCTTTTCTCTTTTCCTATGATAAAATAAATCCGTAATATGTGATATACGGAAAGGGTGAAGAACCATGAAGATATTGATTCAAAACGGGCATGTGCTGGATCCGTTAACAAAAAAAGACGGTATCTATGATGTCCTTGTAGTAGATGACAGAATTGCAAAAGTAGAAGAACATGTAGAAGCAGAGGTGGACAAAGTAATTGATGCCAAGGGCTGCTATGTGATGCCGGGATTTATTGATCTGCATGTGCATTTTAGAGATCCGGGTCTTACATACAAAGAGGATTTGGAATCCGGTGGAAAAGCAGCGGCAAGAGGCGGAGTGACAACGGTATGCGCTATGCCGAACACGAAGCCTGTGATCGATACAAAAGAAAAAGTAGAAGACGTTCATCGCCGTGCGAAAGAAGTCTGCCCAATCCATGTGATTCAGCTCGGAGCGGTTACGGTTGGACAAAAAGGAGAAGAACTTGCGGATATCGCAGGAATGGCAGAAGCAGGATGCTATGCGATCAGTGAAGATGGAAAATCTGTGATGAATGCCTCCCTCTACAGAAAAGGAATGAAGCTTGCAACCGAACATCATCTTGCAGTTTTTGCACATTGTGAAGATATCACAATGGTAGAGGGCGGTGTGATGAATGCGGATGCAAAGGCGGAGTCACTTGGTTTAAAAGGAATCTCCAATGCAGTAGAAGATGTAATTGTTGCAAGAGATATTTTAATTGCAAAAGAGACAGGAACACAGTTACATTTATGTCATTGCTCCACAGCAGACAGTGTGAAGATGGTGGAGGAAGCGAAGAAGGAAGGACTTCCGGTTACAGCCGAGGTTTGTCCGCATCATTTCATCCTGTCATCTGATGATATTACTGAGGATAACGGAAGATTTAAAATGAATCCTCCGCTTCGAAGCAAGGCAGACGTAGAAGCGTTGAAAGAAGGATTGAAGAATAACATTATGGATGTGATCGCAACAGACCATGCGCCGCATGGAGAAGATGAGAAGAACAAATCCATGAAAAATTCTGCGTTCGGTATCGTGGGAATTGAAACATCTGCAGCGCTGACCTATACAGCCCTTGTAGATAAGGGAATCTTAACACCAATGCAGATGGCGGAAAAGATGAGCTATAATCCGGCAAAAGTTCTTGGAATTGACGGAGAAAAAGGCTCTGTATCCGAAGGAAAGATTGCGGATCTTGTGATTTTTGATCCAAAGAGAGAGTATAAGATTGATAAAAACACATTTTTCTCAAAAGGAAAGAACACACCATTTGACGGTTATCCGGTAAAAGGTGATGTGAAGTATACTTTTGTAGACGGAAACATTGTGTATGAAAATAAGTTTTATTAGGAGGAAGAGGTAATGATCAACAAATTAGTTGCCAATATTAAGAAGACAGGAGCGCCAATCGTAGTAGGATTGGATCCGATGTTAAATTACATTCCGGAGCATGTGCAGAAAAAAGCTTTTGCAGAATTTGGAGAGACTTTGGAAGGTGCGGCAGAAGCCATTTGGCAGTTCAACAAAGAAATCGTAGATAAAACATACGACTTGATTCCGGCAGTAAAACCACAGATCGCTATGTACGAGCAGTTTGGAATTCCGGGATTAGAAGCATTCAAAAAGACAGTAGATTACTGTAAAGAAAAAGGATTGGTTGTAATCGGAGATATCAAACGTGGTGATATCGGTTCTACATCCGCAGCGTATGCAGTAGGACATATCGGACGCGTACAGGTAGGAAGCAAATCTTATGTACCGTTTGATGAAGATTTTGTTACAGTAAATCCATACCTTGGTTCCGATGGAGTAAAACCGTTTATCGATGTATGTAAAGAAGAAAACAAAGGATTATTTATTCTTGTAAAAACATCCAATCCATCCAGCGGAGAATTCCAGGATCGTCTGATCGACGGAAGACCATTGTATGAATGGGTAGGTGAAAAGGTTGCAGAATGGGGAGCAGACCATATGGGAGACGAATACAGCTATGTGGGAGCTGTTGTAGGAGCAACTTATCCGGAGATGGGAAAAGTCCTTCGTAAAGTGATGCCAAAATCCTATATCTTAGTACCGGGTTACGGTGCGCAGGGAGGAAAAGGAAAAGACCTCGTACATTTCTTCAATGAAGACGGACTTGGTGCAATCGTAAACTCTTCTCGTGGAATCATTGCAGCTTACAAGCAAGAAGCATATGCAAACTTTGGTGCAGAGAACTTTGGAGACGCATCAAGAGCGGCAGTAGAAGCAATGGTTACAGATATTCGCGAAAGCCTTGAGCAGCGTTAAAATAGCGACCGAAAAAATGAATTTTTGAGGTTCAGCTCGACAAGGGCAGATGAAAGGAGAAGAAAAATGGCAGAAAGAAGTAAGGAAACAGCAGTCGTTGTTTCTCAAGAAGAGATTTCAGAAGGAATCTTCAGTATGTGGCTGGAAACGAAGGCTGCAGCTTCGGCAAAGCCGGGACAATTTATCTCCATGTATACAAACGATGGAAGTAAATTACTCCCAAGACCGATCAGTATTTGTGAAATTGATAAAGAAAATGGCAGACTCCGTATGGTTTACCGTGTAACAGGAGAAAATACAGGAACAGAACAGTTTTCCAAGATGAGAGCAGGAGATACGCTTCCGATCATCGGACCTCTTGGCAACGGATTCCCATTAGAAGAAGGAAAGGGAAAAAAAGCGTTCTTAATGGGTGGTGGAATCGGTGTTCCGCCAATCTTAGAGCTTGCAAAACAGTTGGACGCAGAGAATCAGATTGTAGTAGGTTATCGAAACGAAGAGACATTCCTTCGTGACGAGTTTGAGAAGAACGGAAACGTCTACATTTCTACAGAAGACGGAAGCGTTGGAACAAAAGGAAATGTTATGGATGCAATCCGTGAAAATGGGTTAGATGCAGATATCATCTATGCATGCGGTCCAACACCGATGCTTCGTGCGATCAAAGCGTATGCGGAGGAAAATAATATCACATGTTACATTTCTTTAGAAGAGAAAATGGCGTGTGGAATTGGCGCATGTCTTGCGTGTGTATGTAAATCAAAAGAAAAAGATCATCACAGCAATGTGCATAATAAGCGCTGCTGTAAAGATGGTCCGGTATTCTTGAGTACGGAGGTGGAACTGTAATGGCTGATATGAGAGTGAATATTGCAGGTGTGGAATGGAAGAATCCGGTTACCACAGCTTCCGGTACGTTTGGTTCCGGCGCTGAGTTTGCAGACTTTGTAGACTTGAATCAGATTGGTGCGGTTACAACAAAAGGTGTTGCGAACGTACCGTGGCCGGGGAATCCGACGCCGCGTATTGCAGAGACTTACGGCGGTATGATGAATGCAGTCGGACTTCAGAATCCGGGAATCGATCTGTTCTGTGAGAGAGACATTCCGTTTTTGAGAAAGTACGATACAAAAATTATTGTCAATGTATGCGGAAAATCTACAGAAGATTACTGCGAAGTAGTAGAGCGTCTTGCAAATGAAGATGTAGATATGTTAGAAATCAATATCTCTTGCCCGAATGTAAAAGAAGGCGGCATTGCATTTGGACAGAATCCAAAGGCGGCAGAAGAGATTACAAAGGCAGTGAAAAAATATGCAAAGCAGCCTGTGATCATGAAATTAAGTCCAAATGTAACAGATATTACAGAGATGGCAAAAGCAGTAGAAGCAGGCGGAGCAGACGCTGTTTCTCTCATCAATACATTGACAGGCATGAAGATTGATATTCATAGAAGAGCATTTGCGGTTGCAAATAAAACAGGCGGAGTATCCGGTCCGGCAATCAAACCGATCGCAGTCCGTATGGTATATCAGGTTGCAAATGCGATCAAACTTCCGATCATTGGTATGGGAGGAATCGCAACGGCGGAGGATGCGATAGAATTCCTTCTTGCAGGAGCAAGCGCGGTATCTGTAGGAACAGCAAACTTTGTGAATCCGGGAGTGACAGCAGAGGTAGCGGCAGGAATTGAAGCATACATGGATCGTTATGGGTTTAAGACAGTTTCAGAAATGGTAGGCATTGTAAAATAGCAAAGGAGGAATCAGCATGGTAAACTGTGCAATTGTAGGAATCAACTGGGGAGACGAGGGTAAAGGAAGAATGGTAGACCTTTTGACGGAAGACTATGATGTAGTCGTTCGTTTTCAAGGGGGTGGAAACGCCGGACATACTGTGATCAACGAATATGGAAAATTTGCGCTTCATTTATTGCCATCTGGTATTTTCCGACAAGGGGTTGTCAATATTTTGGGAAACGGCGTTGCGCTTGATCCTGAAAATCTTTGGAAAGAGATGGAAGAAGTGATGTCGCAAGGCGTTGCCCTTGCACCGGAGAATTTAAAAATCAGTGATCGGGCATCTTTATTACTTCCGTGGCATCGTCATTTGGATGAATTAGAAGAGCAACGACTTGCTGATAAAAAATTTGGTTCTACAAAGCAGGGAATCGCACCGTTTTATTCCGATAAATATCAGAAGAAAACGGTTTTGGCGGGTGAACTTTTTTATCCGGAAGAGTTGAGAAGCCATTTGGCAGACTTGATGGAGTGGAAGAATCTGACATTGACAGAAGTATATGGAGCAGAACCATATACAATGGAGATGTTAGAGCAATGGATAGAAGAGGCTTGTGAGAAGATTAAGCCATATGTCTGTGATACGGGAATGTTTCTAAAAGAAGCACAAAAAGAAGGCAAGAGTATTTTATTTGAGGCTCAGCTTGGTTCTCTTAGAGATTTGGATTATGGAATTCATCCGTACACAACGTCCTCCAATACGATTGCTGCATTTGCACCGGTTGGCTCAGGACTTCCAAGTGCAAAGCTGAATGAGATTGTCGGTGTAGTAAAAGCATATTCTACATGCGTAGGAGAAGGACCGTTTGTCTGTGAGATGTTTGGTGACGAGGCAGAGGCGCTTCGAAAAGCCGGCGCAGAATACGGTGCAAAGACTGGAAGACCAAGACGAGTTGGACCGATCGATATTGTAGCTACAAAATATGGCGTAGAAGTACAGGCTGCCACAGATATTGCATTGACAAAATTAGATGTGTTAAGCGGTATGGAACAGATTCCGGTATGTACACATTATAAGTTAGATGGAAAAGTGATCGATCGTTTCCCATTCCCGACAGCTCTAAAATATGCGGAGCCGGTTGTGGAATATTTTCCGGGATGGAAAGAAGATATTTCTTCTGCCCGTAATTGGGAAGACCTTCCGAAAGAAGCGCAGGAGTATGTCACTTATATTGAAAAAGCAATCGAATGCCCGATCACATATGTTTCGGTAGGACCGGAACGTGACAGCATCATTATTAGAAAGTAAGGAGGAGTGATGATGAAAAACAAATATGAATCTCCCCTTTCTTCCAGATACGCTTCGAGCTATATGTTGGAGTTGTTTTCTTCAGATACGAGATATCAAACATGGAGAAAACTTTGGGTGTCTTTGGCAAAAGCTGAAATGGAGCTTGGACTTCCGATCACCCAAGAGCAGGTAGAAGATTTAGAGGCTCATGTAACAGATATTGATTATGACTGTGTGAGCCAAAGAGAAAAAGAGGTACGCCATGACGTGATGGCTCATGTATATGCCTATGGAAAAGTAGCGCCATCGGCAGCAGGTATCATTCATCTCGGAGCAACAAGCTGTTATGTAACGGACAATGCAGATCTTGTGATTTATCGGGATGGATTGAAATATTTACGAAATGAGTTGTTGGGGGTATTGGCAAATCTTTCAGAATTTGCCATGCAGTACCGAGGGCTTCCAACACTTGGTTATACGCACTATCAGCCGGCGCAGCTTGTAACAGTAGGAAAGCGAGCAACGCTTTGGATGCAAGATTTCCTTACAGACTTGGAGGAGATCGATTTTGCGATTACAAATATTAAATTTCTTGGTTGCCGTGGTACGACAGGTACAGAGGCAAGCTTTTTGGATCTCTTCGAAGGGAATCAGGAAAAGATTGACGAGATGAATCGGAAGATTGCAGCCGATTTTGATTTTACAGAATGCTTTGATGTATGTGGACAGACATATCCAAGAAAAGTGGATTCCAGAATCTTAAACTGTTTATCTTCGATTGCACAGAGTTGCTATCGTATGGCGAACGATATTCGCCTCTTACAGCATGACCGTCAAGTGGAAGAGCCTTTTGAAAAAAATCAGATTGGTTCTTCGGCGATGGCGTATAAGAGAAATCCGATGCGAAGCGAGAGAATCTGTTCTTTGGCAAGATATCTGATGGCAGATGCTATGAATGCACCGATGACGGCGTCTACACAGTGGATGGAGCGTACATTGGACGATTCGGCAAATCGAAGGATTTCCATGCCGGAAGGCTTTCTTTGTGCAGATGCAATTTTAAGGCTGGCACAGAATGTAACGGACGGATTGCACGTCAATGAAAAAATCGTGGAGAAGACGGTAAAAGAATATCTTCCGTTTATTGCAACAGAGAATCTGATGATGGAAGCGGTAAAACGAGGAGGAGATCGCCAGAATCTCCATGAAATCATTCGCCAATGCTCCATGGCAGCAACGGCAAAAATGAAAAACGGTGAAGAGTGTGATCTGTTAAAACACTTGTCACAAGAAAAAGAGTTTGGTTTAACGGAAAAAGAGATGGAAGAGCTTTTGGCACCGGAACTTTATATTGGACGATGTCCGGAGCAGGTAGAAGCTTTTGTAGAAAAAATAAAACCTCTTCTCGTAGGAGTAGGAAAAGAATCCGCAGAGATTACGCTATAATTTGTGTGAAAAATAGAGCCTGCAGTTCTCAAAAATGAGAGCTGCAGGCTTTTGTAATAAGCAAAATTATTAAATCAATCCTAAGTATGCGCACATCAATTTCAATGTGTTTTCCAATCCATCGATATGTGTACGCTCCATTCCGTGAGAAGCATGTACGCCAGGTCCGATAAGAGCAGCGCGTGTATCATATCCTGCACGCCATAATGCTCCGGCATCAGAACCGTATCTTGGATAAATATCTACGGCATAGTCAACGCCATGTTTCTTAGCCAATTCGATAAGGCGGGAAGTCATCTCGTAATCATATGGTCCGAGATTATCCTTAGCACAGATAGAAACTTGTTGTTCTGTACATGTTAAGTCGCATCCGACGCATCCCATATCGACAACGAGAAGTTCAGAGATGTTCTGTGGAAGTGTAGCACCGCCGTAACCGATTTCTTCATGCACAGAGAAACAAAGGTGTGTCTTGTACATTGGTTTGATGTTCTGCTCTTTCATTAATTTTAAAATAGCAAGTTCAAGAGCTGCACAAGCTTTATCATCGATGAAACGTGTTTTTAAGAAACCACTTTCTGTAACTGTTGTCTTAGGATCGTAGCAAATGAAGTCTCCGGCAGAGATTCCAAGAGCTTCTACATCTTCCTTGTTGTGTACCGGTTCATCAAGTCTGACAGCCATATTTGCTGCATCACGCACTCTCGTCTCAGCATCTGGATGCACGTGGATTGCAGGAGAAAGAGAAAGGATTGTACCGGTATATACTTTTCCTTCTCTTGTATAGATACGACAGTATTCTCCGTCTAATGTTGGAACGATAGGACCTCCAACAACAGTAAACATCAAATCACCGTCTGCTGTGATAGAGCGAACCATAAGTCCAAGAGTGTCTACGTGAGCGGAAAGAGCCACTTCTTTATCGTTATTTTCTCCTTCTATTGTAACAACAACATTTCCCAAGTTATTGCGGTATGCAGGATAACCCATAGACTTTGCAGTTTCTAAAACGTGTTCGGTCACTTTGTCTGTAAAACCTGTTGGACTATCGATTGCAAAAAGATCCTTGGAAAGTTCGATCGCATCCTTTGCGTATTGATTGAAATTCATGATAATAGCCTCCTTAATTATGTTGAAAAATATATACGATTATGCTATGATGCATATGCAATCATAGTTTGTTAACAATTTATAATAAGAGATGTAAAAAGTCAATAGTAATAGTCACTAAAAACAAACTGTAGATTTTGGTAATAATATTTTTGAAGTAGAGAAGGTGAAAAACCATGCCAAATTTATATTATCGTACATTGAAAGAAAATGTTGTAGATATCATTCGAGATAAGATTCTTACGAGAGAATATAAGCCGGGAATGCGTTTGATCGAACAGGAATTGGCAGAAGAATTAGTGGTTAGCCGAGGTCCTGTAAGAGAAGCGCTCCGAGAGCTTGCTCGGGAAAGAATCGTAGAATATTCTAGAAATGTAGGATGTTTTGTAAGAGGTGTTTCCTTAGAAGATGTATATGAAATTTATATGCTTCGTGCATATTATGAGATGATCTCCATTCGATTGTGTGAGGGCCAGATTCCGGAATCTGGATTAAAGGCTATGGAGAAGGCTTTGGATTGCATGAAGAAAAATAAATTAGGAGAATTTCGTAAAGTAGCAGAATATGATGTGATGTTCCATGAAGCGATCATCAATGCCGGAGACATGCCAAGATTAAAAAAGGCATGGGAAGACTTGAATTATGGTGCGATTATTAGCAGCTATATCAGCTATGCAGACAGGAATGAGATGATCATGAAACAGCAAGAGATTCATCAAAGCTTGTTTGATGCATGCTGTGAAAAAGATGCAGATCAGATTTGTGAAGAAATCGCACATCATTATGGTCTCGTTATGGAGAGAAATGTGAAGAAAAATGGAGAGTTGTCTTCGAAATATAAGTTTACAATGGAAGTACATATATAGGAATTGAAAAACGCTTATGAAAGCAGATAATTTCTTAAATCCCTGTATTTACTAGTGTTCAGCAAGAGTTAAAAAACAGTAAAGCGATGTGTTATATCATAAAATGGTGTGGGAAATCGGAGAGGATTATTAAAGTAGAGCAGTTGATTTTTTGAATGAATGAGGAGTATATATTTACAATATACAGAATGCGTGCTATATTATAGATATAGAAAAGACACTACAGATAGTTGGTTAGTCCAAGATTAAAAATTACTTAAACAAAAAAGTAACCAAACCTTTGGCTGGGGGCGGTTACTTTTTTGTTTGATTTATGTACGCTATCAAAATCGTTACAACAATACTAAGTATCATTAGTATGATGGAGAGCATTTCAAAATCACTCATAAGTTAAGCCCTCCTTTCCCAGATTTCC
>OLRL01000208.1_pt1 | contig 53745 bp, 45 predicted proteins | sample 1643201 | NCBI WGS metagenome assembly OLRL01 (sample SAMEA3136649, study PRJEB25190) | human gut metagenome | biome: human gut; feature: human-associated habitat; material: faeces | place: Austria | collected 2013
GAGGTATTCTTTTTGGTCAATTTCCTTTACTCTTTAAAGTATACAGGAAGCTCCTGTCCGTTTAATCCTAAAGCTCTTAGGTCAGCTCCTTTTGGAAGGATATAACGAAGTTCAACATGTTTGTTTTCCAAAGTTCCCTTTTGTCCGGATTGCATGGGATCACAATAGTATACTCGAGTTCTTCTTGTGCCGTCTGGACTATGTTCCATCGCTTCAGCGGCTGAGAATTCACTCCCCCGGTCGGTCAGTAGGATATGGACATATTTGCGGAATAGCATCTTCCCAAGAATGGATTCTAACAAGTCAACTCCGTTTTTCATGGCAATGGCTGTTTTCTCTTCCTGGTAAATGGCAAAAAGGAGACCGGCTTTTACAAACTTAAAGGTTTGTAAAAAAGGACCATTCGATTCATTGTTGTAAACGGTATCCATCTGTACAACGAAAACATCGGGATTGTCAGAAAGGTATGTTTTGTAATCCCGATACGTTCTGCCTTTTAGATACTTGTTATCTTTTCTTTTTTTGTAAACCTGAGCTTTCTTTTTTGGAAGCTTTCTGCTGAGTTGTCGTCTGAGATCCAACGAAGTAATCCCGGCAAGTTCGCGGAATACACCGGATTCAATGTAATTATAGAGCGTTTTCTCGGAAATATTTAACTCAGGATGGTTGGCAAGTATCTGATAGGGAGAATGTCCCTGCTTAAGAAGAGGAGCGATAACAGCAGCCATAGATTTTGCTTCCTGAACAGTAAGATTTACCCCCTGACGGGAATCGATGAGGGTTGTACGGTAATCCATTTGTGCATCTTCAGGGCAGTATTGGAATTTATCAAATCTGCAGCGAGACCAAAGGGAGCAACCATTACAAGCACCCGGAGAGCGATCGCGCCTGGAGCAACGGAAAGGGATGTATTCCGGGCAATCGAGTGTGCAGTTACGACCAAAGGCACATTTACGGTAGTTATTACATTCCAAAGGCATTTTACATTTATGTGTAAGCACACGATGTAGTTTGATTTCTTTACCAACCGTGGATTTGTCTTTGCCGATAGTCTGGGCGATGGCAGTCTTGGTGGAATTGTTAGTAATACCAGTAAGAATGATTCTCCGCTCTTCTAAAGTTAAATGTGAAAAAGCATTTGTAGTTTTCATATGACACCAGCCTTTCTGCGACTGTCACAAAGGATAGTGTAAGACTAAATGCTACATCTGTGGAAGTGGAAATGAGTGAAAGACTAAAATCTACTTCGTTCTATTCAAAGTGGAAATAAACTTTTCACTTCACTAAAATGAAAATAAAGTAAAAAAGTTGTTGACGTAATATGCGAGATATGGTATTATAAATTTCGGGTCAAGAAAGACCAAATGAAAATAATATGCGCGAGTGTCGGAATTGGCAGACGAGCTAGACTAAGGATCTAGTGATCAATGCGATCGTACGGGTTCAAGTCCCGTCTCGCGCAGCTAAAGAAGGATTGAGAATTTCTCAATCCTTTTCTTCTACTCATTTTCTAATTGTTTATGTTCTCGAAGAAGACGAAGATAATGATGTGCTTCTCTGAGAAGGTGATCGGCAAACAGAGGTAGCATGATAGATTTTAATTCGCATTCAGTTGAACCAACGGTCACATCTTGTTTAAAGTCACGAAAGTTTTCAGTCGCAGTAAGAGAAGTGTATTCGCTTTTCTCTTTCAGATCCAGTAGATCGGCATAGATTTCAGCAAAACAATTGGATTGTACGATTTCTTTGTTTTCAGAAGGATCCAAAAGTCCACGCAGAGTAAGGGCATGATCCATCATAACATGATTCCAAAATTCTTGATCTATAGTATGAGCATTTTGTTCCATATCCGTACATTTTTGTGTATCAAATGCAAGTAAGGCATCGCGGTATGCGAGAGATTCATGCAACATATGTTGAAGAAGAGAAGGATATAAAACAGTAAACATCGTGCAGGATTTCACGTAGTTGAGAACAGATTCCTGAAAACGAATAAAGCCATTTAGAAGAAGCAGTACTTGTTGATTTGTCTGCTGTATATGGTGGGATAATTCTAGCGTAATCTTAGGGGAAGAGGTGGAAACAAGAGTTTCTTCCATGTGAGTGATATTTTTGTTGATCGGAATTCCGGTTAATTTTTCTGTTTGTTGTTCTGCCGTCAATGTACATCCCGTTACGAGTTCACAAGAATTCAATAGTTCGGGACGGATGGTACGGCTTCCCAGCCGGATTACACGAGACAGTAGTTGCTCAAATTGCTGTTTGAAACGAAGAGAACTGTGAGAAAAATCCTTGTTTGTCTCTGTGAAACCGTAGGAAAGAAAAAGAGCATGTTCTTTCATAATACGTAGAAAAAAGAGATGAAGTTCTATGGAAGATTGCGTATAAGCTTCCCGTTCAGTCATAGATACCTCCCAAATATAGAATGTTATGCTTTATTTTATGAGAAAATGCAGAAAATGTGAGAAGAAATTGGAAAATAAAAAAGGAAATCGGAAAGGTTTGCAGAATATTATTAGTAGGAGCAATTGTTGGCGTGGAATATGTGAGGTGGCCTATGACGATTCGAGAACAATTGGAAGAAAGAGAATTGGAATATTTAAGTCCATATGCAATGTTAAGCAGTAAATCAAAAGGACGTGAAAGAGAAGAGGAACAGTGTGATCTTCGTCCGGTTTTTCAAAGAGACAGGGACAGAATATTGCATAGCAAGTCTTTTCGTCGTTTGAAACAGAAAACGCAAGTCTTTCTTTTACCGAAAGGGGACCATTATCGTACGCGGCTTACCCATACATTGGAGGTGTCTCAGAATGCGCGAACCATCGCGAAGGCCCTTCGATTGAATGAAGACCTTGTAGAAGCAATCGCTCTGGGACATGATCTTGGTCATACTCCATTTGGTCATGCTGGAGAACGGGCGTTAAACCAAGTCTGTCCAGGTGGATTCAAACACAATGAACAAAGCGTACGTGTGGTGGAGCTTTTAGAGAAACATGGCAAAGGCTTAAATCTGACATGGGAAGTGCGTGATGGCATCTTAAATCATAAGACGAGTGGACGTCCGGCAACTTTAGAAGGTGAGATCGTGCGTCTTTCTGATAAGATTGCATATATCAATCATGATATTGATGATGCAATTCGAGGAGGAATCTTAACACCGGAAGATATCCCGTTGAAATATCGTCAAGTGCTTGGAGAAACAACGCGTATGCGTCTAAATACCATGATACACAATGTAATTCGGAACAGCGAAGGAAAACCTAAGATATCCATGTCTGGAGAAGTGGAAGAAGCAACAAAAGGACTTCGTAAGTTTATGTTCGAAAATGTGTATCTGAATCCTCGGGCGAAGAGAGAAGAACATAAAGCGGTAGAAATGATTCAAAATCTGTATGGATATTATATGGATCATATCGAGCAACTTCCGGAAAAGTATTTAGAAATGATTGATCGTGGGGTCAGTACAAAAGAGCAGAGTGTCTGCGATTTTATTGCAGGGATGACAGATGCATATGCTGTAAAGAAATTCCGAGAATATTTTATTCCGGAAGGCTGGGAAGAATAGAAGGAGGAAACATCCATGTATTATCCGGATGAACTGATAGAGGAAGTACGATCTAGAAATGACATTGTTGATGTGATTTCCGGATATGTAAAGCTTACAAAAAAAGGAAGCTCCTATTTTGGATTATGTCCTTTTCATAATGAAAAATCGCCTTCTTTTTCCGTAAGCAGGCAAAAACAGATGTACTATTGTTTTGGCTGCGGAGCGGGAGGAAATGTATTTACATTCATTATGGAATATGAAAACTATACATTTGTGGAAGCGTTAAAAATGTTGGCGGAAAGAGCCGGAATTGAATTACCGGAAGAGGAGTATTCAAAGGAAGCAAAAGAAAAGGCGGATTTGAAAACGGCAATTTTAGAAGTAAATAAATTGGCGGCAAAATATTATTATGCACAGCTTAAAACTGAACAAGGGAAACTGGCACATGATTATCTGACAGGAAGAAAACTAAGCGAAGAGACAATCACAGCGTTTGGTCTTGGATATTCTACGAAGTATCGTGATGATCTGTACAGATATTTGAAGACAAAAGGATACCGTGATGAGGTGATAGCAAAAGCCGGCTTGATCAGCATTGATGAAAAACAAGGCGTATATGATAAATTTTGGAATCGAGTGATGTTTCCGATTATGGATGCCAACAATCGTGTAATCGGATTTGGCGGTCGTGTGATGGGAGATGCAAAGCCAAAGTATTTGAACTCACCGGAAACGATTGCTTTTGACAAAAGTAGAAACTTATATGGATTGAACCGAGCCAGGACATCGAGAAAACCATATTTTTTAATATGTGAAGGCTATATGGACGTCATTGCGCTTCATCAAGCTGGTTTTACCAATGCGGTGGCATCGCTTGGAACAGCTTTAACTTCAGGTCATGCTTCCTTGATCAAACGATATGTGAACGAAGTATATTTAACATATGATAGCGATGAAGCTGGAACAAAAGCGGCGCTTCGTGGAATTCCGATTTTGAAAGAGGCGGGAATTACGGCAAAAGTTCTTCGAATGGATCCGTATAAAGATCCCGATGAATTTATAAAGAATTTGGGGGCAGAGGCCTTTGAAGAGAGAATTCGCCAAGCGAGAAATGGATTTATGTTTAGTCTGGAAATCCTGGAAAAAGACTATGATATGAATTCGCCGGAAGGAAAAACCGAGTTTTATAATGAAGTTGCCAAACGGCTTTGCAATTTTGAAGAAGAGATTGAACGAAATAATTATATAGAAGCAGTAGCCAAAACATATCATCTTGGATATGAAACACTTCGAAAGCTTGTGGCAAAAATGGCTGTAAAAACAGGTCTTGCAACACCTGCATCCCGGCCAAAACAGGCATTGAATCGGGAAAAGAATAAAGAAGATGGAAACCTTATTTCACAAAAGGTATTGATTACCTGGCTTTTGGAAGATGAAAAAATCTTTCGTCAGATAAAAAAATACATTACTCCGAAAGATTTTACGGAGAAGTTATACACAACTGTAGCGGAACTTCTTTATCAGCAATATGAAAATGGAGCTTTAAATCCCGCGCAGATCATGAATCATTTTACAGATGAAGAAGAGCATCGAGAGGTTGCTTCCTTGTTTCACACGAAGATTAAAGAATTGACGACAAAGAGTGAGCAGGAGAAAGCGTTAAAAGAAACGATTATTCGAGTGAAGAATCATAGTATTGAGCACGCGACTCAGATGTTAGAGCCTACAGATATTCAAGGATTGCAGAAACTGATGGAAGCCAAACGAGAGCTACAGAGCCTTCAAAAACTGCATATTTCTATTGAATAAGGATAAAATAAAAGCAAACGAGAGGATGGATACGAAATGGAAGAAAATATTGTAAAATTCGAAGATAAACTAAAGGAACTTGTTGCGTTAGCAAAAAAGAAAAAGAATGTACTGGAGATTCAAGAAATTAATGATGCATTGGCCGAGATTGAGCTGGATCCGGAGCAGATGGAAAAAGTGTTTGAATTTTTGGAATCTCAAAACATCGACGTATTGAGAATCAGCGGAGATGTAGATGATGTAGATGACGATTTGGAGATCGTCATTGCAGATGAGGACGAAATTGATGTTGAAAAGATTGATCTTTCTGTTCCGGAAGGAATCAGTATTGAAGATCCGGTTCGTATGTATTTGAAAGAAATTGGTAAGGTACCGCTTTTGAGTGCAGAAGAAGAAATTGAACTTGCAAAGAGAATGGCAGAGGGAGATGAAGATGCTAAGAAACGTTTGGCAGAAGCGAACCTTAGATTAGTTGTAAGCATTGCAAAACGTTATGTAGGTCGTGGAATGCTGTTCCTTGATTTGATTCAAGAAGGAAATCTTGGTTTGATCAAGGCAGTTGAAAAATTCGATTACGAAAAAGGATTTAAGTTTAGTACGTATGCAACATGGTGGATTCGTCAGGCGATTACAAGAGCTATAGCAGATCAGGCGAGAACAATTCGTATTCCGGTACACATGGTAGAAACTATCAATAAACTAATCCGTGTATCCAGACAGTTATTGCAAGAGCTTGGAAGAGAACCGTCACCGGAAGAAATCGCAGAAGAATTGGACATGCCGGTAGATCGAGTACGTGAAATCTTAAAGATTTCTCAGGAACCGGTTTCTTTAGAAACACCGATCGGTGAAGAAGAAGACAGCCATCTTGGTGATTTTATTCAGGACGATAATGTTCCGGTACCTGCAGAGGCGGCAGCAGCGACTTTATTAAAGGAACAATTAGATGAAGTATTGAATACATTAACAGATAGAGAACAAAAAGTGCTTCGTCTTCGTTTTGGTATGAATGACGGCCGTGCGAGAACATTGGAAGAAGTAGGAAAGGAATTTGATGTTACACGTGAACGTATCCGTCAGATCGAAGCAAAAGCGCTTAGAAAATTACGCCATCCAAGCAGAAGCCGTAAGTTAAGAGATTATCTTGACTAGGAGAAGAGATATGGAACTTTCGAAGAGATTACAGGCTGTGGCAGAGCTTGTTACGCCGGATTTAAAAGTTGCAGATATAGGAACAGACCATGCATATATTCCGATTTGGCTTGTAGAACAGAAAAAAAATCCATCTGCAATAGCAATGGATATCAATCAAGGTCCGCTTGAAAAGGCAAAGGAAAATATTGCGTTGCATGGACTCTCTTCCTGTATTAAGACACGACAATCTGATGGAATGAAACAATTGGAATCAAAAGAGGCAGAAAGCGTTGTGATTGCCGGTATGGGCGGAGGCCTTGTAATTAAGATTTTAGAAGATGTGAGAGAACGAAATCTTGGAATCAAAGAATGGATATTACAGCCACAGTCAGAGATAAGAAGAGTCAGAGAGTATTTGAACGAGTCGGGATATCAGATTGTAAAAGAAGATATGGTATTGGATGAAGGGAAGTTTTATCCAATGATGAAGGTTGTGAAAGGCGGCCGGGAAGTTTATTGCGAAGAAGAACTTTGTTATGGTAAGCTTCTATTGCAAAGTAAAAACCCGATACTAAAAACATTTTTGGAAAAAGAATTGGAACTTAAAAATGGAATATACCAAAAACTAAAAAAGACTTCAGGACAGAGCGCGCAAAAGCGTGTGATGGAGTTGGAAAGTGATATTTCGTTGATTCAGGAGGCGTTACATATCTATGTTTTGTAAAGAAATTATAGAAAAAATAGAAGAGACTTATCCTAAGAATCGAGCCATGGATTGGGATAATGTCGGACTTTTGGTTGGATCTACAGAAAAGGAAGTATCTAAGATTTTTATCGGACTGGATTTGACAGATGAGGTTATTGAGGAAGCGATAAAATGGGGGGCAGATATGATCGTCACTCATCATCCCCTTATTTTTTCGCCGTTGCGTTCAGTAACGAATCAGTCTTTTATTGGAAGACGAGTCATTCGATTGATACAGCATGATATAGCATATTATGCGATGCATACAAATTATGATATTCTGCGAATGGCGGAACTTGCTTCAGATATTATTGGACTTCAAGAAGCGGAAGTGTTGGAAACGGTATTTCAAGAAGAAAAAGCAGAGGGAATCGGTAAAATCGGACTGTTTGCAGAGGAGATGACATTAGAAGAATGTTGCAAACTTATCAAAGAACGTTTTCATTTGGAAACAGTAAAAGTATTTGGCGATTTATCTCAGAAAGTAAAAAAAGCTGCAATTTGTCCGGGTTCCGGTAAAAGTGTAATCAAGGAGTCTTTGAAGAAAAAAGCAGATGTGTTGATTACAGGGGACATTGATCATCATGAAGGCATAGATGCAGTTGCAAGAAATTTGATGATCATAGATGCAGGACATTATGGATTGGAACATATCTATATAGAAGATATGCGAAAATATTTAGGAAGAAGACTTTCCGGGATAGAGATAAAAGCGATGGATTTGAAAGCGCCATTTCAAGTGATATGATCAGCGGATAGAAAAGAGGGAAGTATATGGCTAGAGAGATGTGTACAGTATATATCGGGAATGAGGAAAAAGTATACGAGAAGGGGACGACGTATGAGCAGATTGCGGCAGAGTATCAAAAACAGTATGCTGATGATATTGTGCTTGTATTCTCAGATGGTAAGCTACAGGAACTTCCGAAAAAGATAAAACCAGGATGTCGGATTGAATTTGTTACGACGGCATCTGCTGTTGGAATTGCTACATATAGAAGAAGTATGTGTCTTCTTCTTGTGAAGGCGATTTATGATGTGGCAGGGAGAGAGAAGGTAGAAAAAGTAAGAATCCAATTTTCTGTAAGTAAAGGATATTACTGTACAGTAAAAGGTGAATTTGAAATTACAGAAGAATTTCTTGCAGACGTACGAAGAAAAATGCATCAGATGGTAGAAGAAAGCATTCCTATCAAAAAACGTTCAGTTCGTGTAGATGACGCTATTGCCCTGTTCCGAAAATACGGAATGTACGATAAGGAACGATTATTCAAGTATCGTCGTGTTTCTACGGTGAATCTGTATAGCATCAATGGATTTGAAGATTATTATTATGGATACATGGTTCCAAATACTTCCTATTTGAAATATTTTGAATTGTTCGCATATGATGAAGGGTTTGTACTTCAAATGCCTGAGAAGAAAGCACCAAAGGAAGTTCCGGAATTTCGTCCGCAGCATAAATTGTTTGGTATTTTGAAAGAATCGACCGAATGGGGCGATATGATGGATATTGAGACAGTTGGAGATCTGAACGATCAAGTGACAAAGAGAGATGTAAGTGAAGTAATCCTTGTGCAAGAAGCGTTGCAGGAAAAGAAGATAGCAGATCTTGCAGAGCAGATCGCGAAGAAACCATCTGTCAAATTTGTCTTGATTGCAGGACCTTCTTCTTCGGGGAAAACAACCTTTTCGCATCGATTATCCATTCAGCTGAGAGCACAAGGAATGAATCCGCATCCGATTGCGGTAGATAATTATTTTGTGGATAGAGAACATACACCGAAGGATGAAAATGGAGAATATAATTTTGAATGTTTGGAAGCGATTGATATAGAGCTTTTCAATCAGAATATGATGGATCTTCTCGAAGGAAAAGAAGTTTTACTTCCTACATTTAATTTTAAGACGGGAAAACGTGAGTATAATACGAAACCACAGCAATTAGGTGTAAATGATATTCTTGTAATAGAGGGAATTCATTGTCTGAATGATGCGTTAACATATAAATTGAATGCAGATAATAAATTTAAGATTTATATTAGTGCATTGACACAGCTTAATATTGACGAGCATAACAGAATCCCGTCTACAGACGGCAGACTGTTAAGGCGCATTGTCAGAGATGCAAGAACGCGAGGAACATCAGCACAGCAAACGATTGCTATGTGGCCGTCGGTTAGAAGAGGAGAAGAAGCGAATATATTCCCATATCAAGAGCAAGCAGATGCAATGTTTAATTCTGCGCTCAATTATGAATTGGCAGTATTAAAACAATATGCAGAGCCGATTTTGTTTGGCATCGATAAAGATTGCAAAGAATATGTGGAAGCAAAGAGATTATTAAAATTCTTAGATTATTTTGTAGGAATCAATGCAGAATATATTCCGCAGAATTCTTTACTGCGTGAGTTTGTTGGTGGTGGCTGTTTCCATATCTAAGAAACAGCCGTTTAGTGATCTGGTGGAAAGAGAAGACGCATATCTTCCGGAAGAGGAACTGTAAAAATAAGTGGTTCCTTTGTGATCGGGTGGGCAAAAGACAATTGATAAGAATGTAATGCTTGTCTTTGGATGATCGAATAATCCGGATTATATAAAAAGTCTCCCGGTAGAGGATGACCGATAGATTTCATATGCACACGAATTTGATGGGTACGCCCTGTCTCTAGTTTTAGGGAGACGAGGGAGTATCCATTTTTGTATGCAAGTCTTTTGAAATGAGTCCTTGCAGGGTCGCCTGTTATGAGATTCACTTCTCGTTCAATTGTAGAACCGTCAACTCTTCCGATTGGTTTGTCAATGATTCCTTGATCCGGTACAAAGCCTGTAGCAATGGCAAGATATTCTCGGTGAACTTCTCGGTTTTTAATCATAGTTGATAAAAGCGAGGCGCTGTACATATTCTTTGCAAGTATCAAAAGCCCGGTCGTATCCTTGTCCAAACGATTCATACAACGATAAACAAAAGGTTCTTTTCGTTCCTGATATAGATAGGCAACTGCATTTGCCAAGGTGTTGTCATAATTACCTTGAGAAGGGTGGATGGGTGTATCAGCTGCTTTGTTGATCACCATGAGATCGTCATCTTCGTAAAGGATAGAAAGAGCGAGCGGGGAGGGAACGATATTATCAGAAGTTGTTGTCTCAATAAGAGTAATCGTGAGAATATCGTTTTCGTGAAGGATATCCCGTACTCTGCCCCATTCGTTATTGAGTAAAATTCCACGTTCTGTCCGTTTTAAATGTGTGATTATCGGAGAAGAATACTGATGATGCTTTAAAAATGACAGAATGTTTTTCCCTTCAAATTCTACAGGGATAGTATAAGTAAAAATACGATTCATATGTGTAATTTCCTATTTGTCGTGTTTGTAAAATTCTGTAATCTTGTCCATACGTGCACTCATGTTCAATAGCAGCATATCTGCGAGTGTAAGAGCAGTCATAGTCTCAACGACAACAACTGCACGAGGAACAATGATTGGATCATGGCGACCATGAATGATCAATTCGGTATTGTTACCATCTTCCGTCACAGTCTGTTGTGGCTGGGCAATGGATGGGGTAGGTTTGAATGCGGCACGAAAGATGAGGTCGCAACCATCACTCATTCCTCCAAGCACTCCTCCGGAATGGTTACTTTTCTTTATGAGCGTTCCATTGTCGTTACAGAAACAATCGTTATTTGTGCTGCCTTTGGAAGAGGCGGCTGAAAATCCGTCGCCAATTTCGAAACCTTTGACTGCTCCGATAGACAGAATAGCTTTTGCTAAATTCGCATCCAGTTTTTCGAAAACCGGTTCGCCAATTCCGATCGGCATATTTTTGACGACACACTCTACGATTCCTCCTGCGGAATCCAAATCATGTATACAAGAATTCAAATATTCTTCAGCTTGCTTGGCATAGGAATTATTTGGCATGTATAAAGGATTGCAAGAAATATCAGAATAACAGTATTGGTTTGAAGGAATTGAAATCGGACCAATGGATTTGGTATAGGTTAGAATTTCAATCCCCATTTCTTTTAACAGTTTGGAGGCAATTGCTCCGGCTGCAACGCGCCCAATCGTTTCGCGACCGGAAGAACGACCGCCTCCGCGATAGTCACGAACACCGTATTTATTTTGGAAAGTATAGTCTGCGTGTCCCGGACGATAGCAGGAGGCCAGATTTCCATAATCTTTGGAATGTTGATCTTCATTAAAAACAAGAAGAGAAATAGGTGTTCCGGTAGTCACGCCATGAAAAGTACCGGAGAGAATCTCAATTCTGTCATTTTCTGCTCTTTTTGTTGTATATTTACTCTGTCCCGGCTTGCGGCGGTTTAGATAAAGTTGTATATCTTCTTCTGATAAAGGCAGACCTGCGGGGCAACCATCAATGACCACTCCAATTCCTCTGCCATGCGACTCTCCCCATGTTGTGATTTTAAAAATAGTTCCGTATGTTGATCCGGCCATAATGCACGTCCTTTCTTTTGTTTGTTACATAAGTATTATAGAATAAGCGCAAATGTATCGCAATTATTAATTTTTGAAATTTGCTATATACAAGTGGAAAATGAAGTATTATAATACTAAAGATAGTGATTTTTTATGGATTAAAAGGGGAGAAACACTAAATGAGCGATTCTAACAAAAAGAGAAAAAAAGTAAGACCGAAACAAAATACTGTAATAGAAGAAGAAAAAGAACTGGTTTTTCTATACGATGATGATGAAGTAAATCCGAATTATAATAAAGAAGCTGACATGGAGAGAAAAGCAAAAAAGGCAAAAGTGAAAAAAAGAGTCGGCATTGTATGCGCATCTGTTTTAGGTGCAATCCTCGCAATATATCTCGGAATTGCTTTATTCTTTCATAGCCATTTTTATTTTAACACAACAATCAATGGAAATGATTTCAGCACAAAAACAATTGAAGATGTAGAAGAGTACATGGCTGGACAAGTTGATGGATATGTACTGTCACTTATAGGGAATGACAATACAACAGAGACAATTACGGGAAAAGAAATCTCCATGAAATATAAAAAAGGAGAAGGTTTGGCTAAAGTATTGGAGTCACAAAATCCATTTTTATGGCCAAAGTCACTTTGGGAAAAAGAAGATCTTCATGTAGAAGTTGGTGTAGAGTATGACAAAAAAGCGTTGGATACAAAGATTGCTTCATTAAAAAGTGTATCCAATCCAAAACCAACGAATTCCGTATCAGCAATGCCGGTATTTGATGGAAATCAATTTACAATAAAAAAAGAAGTGTACGGGAATAAAGTTGATATCACGACTATGACGAAAGCGATAGAAGATCATTTGAACGGTTTTGTAGATACTTTAAATATGGAAGAAGAAAAATGCTATGTTCAGCCTAAGTTTTTATCAGATGCCAAGGAAGTGGCAGCAGCACGAGATAAAATGAATCAGTACATCAAAGCCAGTGTAACTTATGATTTTACACCACATACTGAAGTGGTAGATAAGGCGGTAATCTCCGGCTGGCTTACGGTGGATGGAGACATGAATGTTACATTCCAAAAGGAGAAAGTGAAAGAGTATATCAAAGGACTTGCGTCGAAATATAATACGTCTGGAAAACCACGTTCATTTGTAACTGCAAATGGTAATACGGTAGAAGTTCGAAACGGAGTATACGGTTGGAAAATCAATCAGGATAAAGAATATGAGAAACTGGTTGCAAATATTGAAGCCGGAGAAACTGTAAAGCGTGAACCGGAATACAGCAGACGGGCGAAAAGCCATGAAGGAAATGACTTTGGAAATACGTATGTTGAAATTGATTTGTCAAGTCAGCGTCTTTGGTTTATTAAAGATGGACAGAAGATGATGGAGTCGGACATTGTTACCGGTAATCCAAACAAAGGAAATGCCACACCACAAGGGGTATATACAGTTACTTACAAAACTAAAAATGCAACACTTCGTGGTCCAAAACAGCCAGATGGAAGTTATGAGTGGGAATCACCGGTATCATTTTGGATGCCATTTAATGGAGGAATTGGTATGCATGATGCAAACTGGCAATCCGCTTTTGGTGGATCCAGATACAAAACGCATGGTTCCCACGGCTGTGTCAACATGCCTTACGAAAAAGCAAAACAGGTTTATGGATATATTGATGCAGGAACAGTAGTAGTTTGTCACTATTAATGAGAAGCGCGCATCGTGAAGATGCAATAAGAATGGAAAAGGATGCATGAATTATGTATAAAATTTTGAAAAAAGACGGTCTTGCAAAGCGGGCAAGACTGGAAACGGTACATGGAGTCATTGAGACTCCGGTATTTATGAACGTAGGAACAGCAGCAGCAATCAAAGGCGCTGTTTCTACAGAAGATTTGCAACAGATCAAGACTCAGGTGGAGCTTTCCAATACTTACCATTTACATGTACGTCCAGGAGATCAAGTCATAAAAAAATTAGGCGGTCTTCATAAGTTTATGGTATGGGATAAGCCAATCCTTACAGATTCTGGCGGGTTTCAAGTGTTTTCTTTAGCGGGTCTTCGTAAAATCAAAGAAGAAGGAGTATATTTTCAGTCTCATATTGATGGTCGCAAGATTTTTATGGGGCCAGAGGAGAGTATGCAGATTCAATCAAATTTAGCTTCGACAATCGCTATGGCATTTGACGAATGTCCATCCAGTGTTGCAAGTAGAGAGTATATTCAAAACTCTGTGGATAGAACAACAAGATGGCTTGCAAGATGTAAGAAAGAAATGGCGAGATTAAATTCTTTAGAAGATACGATCAATAAGAATCAGCTTCTTTTTGGAATCAATCAAGGAGCTATTTTTGAGGATATTCGAATTGATCACGCAAAGCGCATTTCAGAGTTGGATTTAGACGGATATGCACTTGGAGGTTTGGCAGTAGGAGAATCTCATGAAGAGATGTACCGAATCCTGGATGCAACGGTTCCATATCTCCCGGAAAACAAACCGACATATCTGATGGGAGTTGGAACTCCGGCAAATATTCTGGAGGCTGTAGATCGTGGTGTAGATTTCTTCGACTGCGTATATCCGAGCAGAAATGGTCGGCATGGTCATGTATATACAAATCATGGAAAAATCAATCTCTTCAATGCAAAATATGAATTGGATGATCGGCCAATTGAAGAGGGGTGTCAATGTCCTGCTTGTCAGAAATACAGTAGAGCCTATATCCGTCATTTATTGAAAGCAAAAGAAATGCTTGGAATGAGACTTTGTGTCCTTCATAATCTATATTTCTATAATACGATGATGGAAGAAATCAGAGAAGCTATCGAACAAGGAAGATATAAAGAATATAAGAAACAGAAGCTTGACATGATGTCCGGAAAATAGTATTATGGTAATATCGTTAAATTTTAGGAGGAAGTTAGAATGAATGGTATTTTAGCATCAGGCGGAATGGGATTCGTAGGAATTATTCTTATGTATGTAGTAATCATCGGTGGATTCTGGTTTTTACTTATGCGTCCGCAGAAAAAAGAACAGAAAAGAATTCAGCTTATGCTTTCTGAATTAGCTGTTGGTGACACAGTACTGACAACATGTGGTTTCTATGGTGTAGTAATCGATGTACAGGAAGATGATGTAGTTGTAGAATTTGGTAACAACAAGAACTGTCGTATTCCAATGCAGAAAGCTGCTATTACACAGGTAGAAAAGCCTGCAATTGAAGGGTAATTAGATAAGTAATTTAAAAGGAATATGCAATCCGCATATTCCTTTTTTTGAAAAAAGGAGGTAACACCATGAGAGTGGAAGAAAGAATCGCAAAATTGCGCGAGCAGATGAAAGAAAGAGGGATGGATGTTTACATTGTTCCGACAGCAGATTTTCATCAAAGTGAATATGTAGGAGAACATTTTAAAGCAAGAAAATTCATGACAGGATTTTCCGGTTCCGCAGGAACAGCAGTATTCACGATGACAGAAGCACGTCTTTGGGTAGATGGAAGATATTTTATTCAGGCTGCTGCACAGATTGAGGGAACATCCATTGAGATGATGAAGATGGGAAAACCGGGAGTACCAACAATTGATGAATATTTAAAAGAAGCAATTCCGGAGAATGGAACGCTTGGATTTGACGGTCGTGTTGTTGCGATGGGAAATGGAAGACGCTATGAAGAAATCGTAGCAGAAAAGAATGGGAAAATCGTATATGCCTATGACCTTGTTGGGGAAATCTGGGAGGATCGTCCAGAGCTTTCTAAAGAGCCTGTTTTTACTTTGGAAGAAAAATATACCGGAGAATCTACAGCAAGTAAGTTAAAAAGAATCCGTGAAAAAATGACAGAGAATGGGGCGACTGTTCATGTTCTTACAACATTGGATGATATTTGCTGGACACTCAATATTCGTGGAAATGATATTGAATTCTTCCCACTTGTACTTTCTTATGCAGTGATTACAATGGATCAGATGCATTTGTACATAGATGAGTCTAAATTAGATGAGGAAATCAAAGCTTCTTTTGCAAAAGACGGAATCGTGCTTCATCCATACAATGATATTTATGAAGATATCAAAGCTTATGGGGCAGAAGAGACATTCTTAATCGACCCAATCCGTTTGAATTATGCGTTATACAGCAATATTTGCAAAGATGCGAAAAAGGTAGAGGCACAGAATCCGGAAGAGGTGTTCAAGGGAATCAAAAATAAAGTTGAGATTGAAAATATCCGTAAAGCGCAGATTAAAGATAGTGTTGCTCACGTTCGTTTTATGAAATGGCTCAAGGAGCATGTAGGAAAAGAAACGATTACAGAGATGAGCGCTTCAGATAAATTAGATGAATTTCGTGCAGAGATGGGTAACTTTATCCGTCCAAGCTTCGAACCAATTTCTTCTTATGGTGAACATGCTGCTCTTTGCCACTATACATCTTCCCCAGAGACAAATGTGGAATTAAAAGAAGGAAGCGTATTTTTAACAGATACAGGAGCAGGATTCTGGGAAGGTTCTACAGATATTACGAGAACTTACGCTTTGGGCGAAATTCCGGATATTATGAAAGAACATTTCACATTGATCGTTATGTGTAACCTTGGTCTTGCAAGCGCCAGATTCGTAAAAGGATGCAGCGGAAGCAACTTAGATCCATTTGCAAGAAAACCGCTTTGGGACAGAGGACTTGACTTTAATCACGGAACAGGACACGGAGTCGGATATCTTCTGAACATCCATGAAGGTCCGTTAAACATCGGTTGGGGAAGCCGCGGAAGCAATATTGTGCCATTACAGGAAGGTATGATATTTACAGATGAACCTGGTATTTATATTGAAGGTTCTCATGGTGTTCGTTTGGAAAATGAACTTCTTGTACGTGAAGGTGAGAAGAACGAATATGGACAGTTTATGTATTTGGAACCACTTACATTCATACCATTTGACTTGGATGCAGTGAAAGTAGAGATGCTGTCAGAAGAGTACAAAAAACTTTTGAATGAATATCATGCAGCGGTATATGAAAATATAGCGCCATACTTAAATGATGAAGAAAAAGCATGGTTAAAGAATTATACAAGAGCAATTTAAAAGGAAAATAGTAGTTGCTGGAAGCATCGTTTCAGAGCTGAGAAATCAGTTGTGGGGCGATGCTTCTTTTTGTATGAACCAAAAAAACAGAGCACTCTCTAAAAATTCACACTTTTGCGTGTTAAAGGGTTGAAATGTGAGAAAAAATGAGATATTATTAATCAAAATACACTTTTTATCACAGACAAGAAGAAGGCTTAGAAGTAAGTCTTGAAGAGAGGGAATGCATATGAGATTGAAGATTGGCATCATCAAAGGTGATGGAATTGGACCGGAGATTGTAACGGAAGCAATGAAGGTTTTGGATAAGGTTGGAGAAATATATGGACACAAATATGAGTATAAACAGCTTTTATTAGGCGGGGCGTCCATTGATGTACATGGTGTTCCGTTGACTGAAGAGACAATTATAGAAGCGAAAGCTTGTGAGGCAGTTTTGATGGGTTCCATTGGTGGGAATACACAGACCTCGCCGTGGTATAAGTTGGAGCCATCGAAACGACCGGAAGCCGGACTTTTAGGAATCCGAAAGGCATTGAATCTGTTTGCCAATCTGCGGCCTGCGGTGTTGTATGATGAATTAAAAGGTGCATGTCCGCTTAAGGAAGAGATTACAGAAGGCGGATTCGATATGATGATTATGAGGGAATTGACAGGAGGACTTTATTTTGGAGAACGTAAGACCGTAGAAGAGAACGGTATTATGACAGCATATGATTCTCTTGCATATAATGAAAACGAGGTACGCCGCATTGCCAAGAGAGCGTTTGATATTGCAATGAAACGAAGGAAAAAAGTAATCAGTGTGGATAAGGCGAATGTATTAGATTCTTCCAGACTTTGGAGAAAAGTGGTAGAAGAAGTAGCAGAAGATTATCCGGAAGTGACGTTGGAGCATATGCTTGTAGATAATTGTGCAATGCAGCTTGTGAAGAATCCGAAACAATTTGATGTGATTCTTACGGAAAATATGTTTGGAGATATTTTGTCGGATGAAGCAAGCATGGTGACCGGATCCATTGGAATGTTGGCATCCGCAAGTCTGAATGAGACGAAATTTGGACTTTATGAGCCAAGTGGAGGTTCGGCTCCTGACATTGCAGGAAAAGGAATTGCAAATCCGATCGCTACGATTCTTTCAGCGGCTATGATGTTTCGCTATTCTTTTGATTTAGATCAAGAAGCAGAGGCGGTAGAAAAAGCGGTGGAAAGAGTGTTAAAGGATGGGTATCGTACCATTGACATTATGTCAGAAGGTAAGACATTAGTGAATACAGCAGAGATGGGTGACTTGATCTGCGATAGAATCAGATAAACAGTACGGAGGTAATGAACATGAGAAGTGATACAGTAACAAAAGGAATGCAGCAGGCGCCCCATAGATCCTTATTCAATGCGCTTGGTTATACAAAAGAAGAATTGGAAAAACCGTTAGTCGGAATCGTATGTTCCTATAATGAGATTGTTCCGGGACATATGAATCTGGATAAGATTGCAGACGCAGTGAAGATGGGAGTCGCTATGGCAGGCGGAACTCCGGTTATGTTTCCGGCTATTGCGGTATGTGATGGAATTGCAATGGGACATATCGGAATGAAATATTCCCTTGTAACGAGAGATTTGATCGCGGATTCCACAGAAGCAATGGCGATGGCACATCAGTTTGACGCGCTTGTTATGATTCCGAATTGCGATAAAAATGTACCGGGACTTTTGATGGCAGCAGCAAGAATCAATGTGCCGACTATTTTTGTAAGCGGCGGACCAATGCTGGCAGGAAGGGTAAAAGGTTGTAAAAAGAGTCTTTCCAGTATGTTTGAAGCGGTAGGTTCTTATGCAGCCGGAACTATGACAGAAGAAGATGTGACAGAGTATGAGAATAAAGTATGTCCGACATGCGGTTCCTGTTCCGGTATGTACACAGCGAACAGCATGAACTGTTTGACAGAAGTGCTTGGTATGGGACTGGGAGGAAACGGAACGATTCCGGCAGTTTATTCCGAAAGAATCCGTCTTGCAAAGCATGCAGGAATGAAAGTAATGGAGCTTTGGGAAAAGAATATCCGCCCAAGAGATATTATGACGGAAAATGCAATTTTAAATGCATTGACTGTAGATATGGCTTTGGGATGTTCAACAAACAGTATGCTTCACCTTCCGGCAATCGCTCATGAGATTGGAATGGATTTTGATATTACTTTTGCAAATGAAATCAGTGCAAGGACACCAAATCTTTGTCATTTAGCTCCTGCAGGTCCAACTTATATGGAAGATCTGAATGAAGCGGGCGGTGTCTATGCGGTGATGAAAGAATTGACAAAGAAAGATCTTCTGCATTTGGATTGTATGACAGTTACAGGTAAAACGGTAGGAGAAAATATCCAATATGCAGTCAATCGAGATCCGAAAGTTATCAGACCGTTAGAAAATCCATATAGTGAGACTGGTGGACTTGCAGTCCTTACTGGAAATCTTGCACCGGACGGAGGCGTTGTGAAGCGTTCGGCAGTTGTTCCGGAGATGATGGTGCATGAAGGACCGGCAAGAGTATTTGATTGTGAGGAAGATGCTATTGATGCGATCAAAGGCGGTAAAATCGTAGCAGGTGATGTGGTGGCCATTCGTTATGAAGGACCAAAAGGAGGACCGGGAATGAGAGAAATGCTGAATCCAACTTCAGCGATTGCAGGAATGGGACTTGGTTCTAGTGTAGCGTTGATTACTGACGGACGTTTCAGCGGAGCTTCTAGAGGCGCTTCCATTGGTCATATATCGCCGGAAGCAGCAGTAGGAGGACCGATTGCACTTGTAGAAGAAGGAGATCGTATTAAAATCAACATTCCGGAGAATAAGATAGAGCTTCTTGTCTCAGAAGAAGAGATGGAAGCAAGACGCACCAAATGGCAACCAAGAGAGCCGAAGGTTACGACAGGTTACCTTGCGAGATATGCGGCTATGGTTACTTCAGGAAACAGAGGAGCCATATTGGAAGTTCCGAAACACTAAATGAAGGGAGATACAAAGATGCAGCTTACTGGAGCAGAGATAGTAATAGAATGTTTGAAAGAGCAAGGTGTGGATACCGTTTTTGGATATCCGGGCGGCTCGATATTGAATGTATATGATGCATTATATAAGCACAGCGATGAGATTACACATATTTTAACATCCCATGAACAAGGGGCGGCTCATGCGGCAGACGGATACGCTAGAGCAACAGGAAAAGTAGGAGCATGCTTCGCAACAAGCGGACCGGGAGCAACGAATCTTGTAACGGGAATCGCAACGGCATACATGGATTCGATTCCAATGGTAGCCATTACATGTAACGTAGGAGTTTCCCTTCTCGGAAAAGACAGTTTTCAGGAAATAGACATTACCGGAATTACACTTCCGATTACAAAACATAATTATATTGTAAAGGATGTCAATCGACTTGCAGATACGATTCGAAATGCGTTTCGAATTGCAAAAACAGGACGTCCGGGACCGGTGCTTGTAGATATTCCAAAAGATGTTACAGCCAATCTTGCAGAGTATGTAAAATCAGAACCGCTGGAAGTGAAGTCGGTATCAAATATTCGGGAAGAGGATGTGGAAACGGCATTAGAGATGATAGAACATGCACAAAAACCATATATTTTTGTAGGTGGTGGAGCGGTGCTTTCCGGTGCAAGTGAAGAATTGTATCAATTCGCACACAAAATTGATGCGCCGGTAGCTGATTCTTTGATGGGAAAAGGAGCTTTTCCGGGAACAGATGAATTGTACACTGGAATGCTTGGGATGCATGGAACAAAAACATCGAATTTTGGAGTTAGTCAATGTGATTTATTAATTGTAGTGGGTGCAAGATTCAGCGACCGTGTGACAGGTAATGCGAAGAAATTTGCAAGTAATGCGAAAGTTCTGCAGATCGATGTGGATCCTGCAGAGGTAGATAAAAATATTATGACACATGCCAGCATTACAGGAGATATCAAAGAAGTTTTACAAATATTAAACGAAAAGCTTCCTGCATATTCTCATCCGGAATGGCATAAAACTATCAGTGATTACAAAGAAAAATATCCGCTTACCTATCATCATGAGAAGCTGACAGGGCCGTTTGTAGTGGAAGAAATCTATCGTCAGACAAATGGAGAAGCTATCATTACAACAGAGGTAGGACAGCATCAGATGTGGGCGGCACAATTTTATAAATATACAAAGCCAAGAACATTCTTAACATCCGGTGGTCTTGGGACAATGGGATACGGACTTGGTGCATGTATCGGTGCAAAGATCGGTATGCCAGAGAAAACGGTAGTGAATATTGCAGGAGACGGTTGTTTCCGTATGAATATGAATGAGATTGCGACGGCGGCAAGATATAATGTTCCGATCATTCAGGTTGTGGTTAACAATCATGTACTTGGAATGGTACGGCAGTGGCAGAATTTGTTTTACGGACAACGTTATTCAGCAACCGTATTAAACGACGCAGTAGATTTCGCGAAGCTGGCAGAAGCAATGGGAGCAGTTGGAATTACCGTGAAAACAAAGGCAGAATTTTCGGAGGCATTTTCAAAGGCGCTTACGATGGGACGACCGGTTTTATTGGATTGTCAGATCGATTGTGATGACAAAGTATGGCCGATGGTTGCACCGGGTGCTCCTCTTAGTGAGACATTCAGCGAAGAGGATTTGAAGGAAAAAGAATAGCGAAAAGCAGAGAAAATCAGAAATCAGGAGGGATTCATATGGGCAGAGTATATAATTTTTCAGCAGGACCGGCAGTACTTCCGGAAAAAGTGCTGCAAGAAGCGGCAGCAGAGATGTTGGATTACAATGGAACCGGAATGTCAGTGATGGAGATGAGTCATCGCTCAAAAGCGTTTGAGGACATCATTAAGACAGCAGAAAAAGACCTTCGTGAACTTATGGATATTCCGGACAATTATAAGGTACTGTTTCTACAAGGCGGCGCTTCTCAGCAATTTGCCATGATACCAATGAACTTGATGAAAAATAAGGTGGCAGATTTTATTGTGACCGGTCAGTGGGCAAAGAAAGCATATCAGGAAGCCGCAAAATACGGGAAAGTGAATAAGATTGCTTCTTCAGAAGATCAGATCTTTTCCTACATACCGGATTGCTCAGACCTTCCGATTTCAGAAGATGCAGATTATGTATATATTTGTGAAAATAATACGATTTACGGTACGAAATTCAAGACGCTTCCAAATACAAAAGGTAAGACACTTGTGGCGGATGTTTCCTCATGTTTTTTATCAGAACCTGTAGATGTGACAAAATATGGAATCATCTATGGTGGAGTACAGAAAAATATCGGACCGGCCGGAGTGACGATAGTCATTATTCGTGAGGACCTGATTACAGAAGACGTACTTCCGGGAACACCAACAATGTTAACATATAAAACGCATGCAGATGCGGCTTCTCTTTATAATACGCCGCCTGCATACGGCATTTATATTTGTGGAAAAGTGTTCAAATGGATCAAAGAAATGGGCGGCTTGGAAGCCATGAAAGCACACAATGAGAAAAAAGCGAAGATTCTCTATGATTATTTAGATGAAAGTAAACTTTTCAGAGGTACTGTTGTAAAAGAAGACCGGTCTCTTATGAATGCTCCGTTTGTTACAGGAGATGCAGATCTCGATGCAAAATTCGTTAAAGAGGCAAAAGAAGCAGGCTTTGAGAACTTAAAAGGTCACAGAACAGTTGGAGGAATGCGTGCAAGTATCTATAATGCAATGCCGATTGAAGGTGTAGAAGCATTAGTTGAGTTTATGAAAAAATTTGAAAAGGAGAATCTGTAATATGTATAAATATCATTGTTTAAATCCAATTTCTCACGTAGGTCTTGACAGATTCACCGGAGAATATGAAGCAACTGCCGAGATGAAAGAGGCAGATGCAGTTTTAGTAAGAAGTGCAGCAATGCACGATATAGAGCTTCCGAAAAATCTGAAAGCAATTGCAAGGGCAGGAGCCGGCGTAAATAATATTCCGCTTGACCGCTGTGCAGAAGAGGGAATCGTTGTATTCAATACACCGGGAGCGAATGCAAACGGTGTGAAGGAGTTGGTGATTGCGGGACTTCTTCTTGCTTCCCGAGATATTGTGGGAGGTATCCAGTGGGTACAAGAGTATGAAGAGGATGGAAATATTGCAAAGCAGGCAGAGAAACAGAAAAAAGCTTTTGCAGGTCATGAGATTCAAGGTAAAAAACTTGGCGTAATAGGTCTAGGTGCGATCGGTGTTCTTGTAGCCAATGCGGCTATGCATTTGGGAATGGATGTATATGGATATGATCCTTACATTTCAGTAGACGGTGCATGGCAGCTATCAAGAAATATTCATCATGCACAAACGGCAGACGAATTGTATAAAGAATGTGATTATATTACAATCCATGTTCCGACAATGGAGTCTACGAAAGGTATGATCAATAAGGATGCTATCGGTTTAATGAAAGAGAATGTAGTTGTTCTGAACTTCGCAAGAGACGTGCTTGTGAATGAAGAGGATATGGTAGATGCATTGATATCCGGAAAAGTAAAACGCTATGTAACCGATTTTCCAAATGATACGATTGCAGGTGTAAAAGGTGCCATTGTAATTCCACATCTTGGCGCTTCTACAGAGGAATCTGAGGATAATTGTGCGAAGATGGCTGTGCGAGAAGTTATGGACTTTTTGGAAAACGGAAATATTAAAAATTCCGTGAACTATCCGGATTGTGAAATGGGGATTTATAGCGGAGGAACAAGAATTACCATTCTACATCGCAATGTACCGAACATGATCGGACAGTTTACGGCGCTTCTTGCAGAAGAGAATGTAAATATTACAAATATGACAAATAAGAGCCGTGGCGTTTATGCATATACGATGATTGATACTGATACAGAAATCTCAAAAGAAATGATACAAAAACTTAACAATATTAACGAAATCTTAAACGTCCGAATTATTGCTTAGAATGATTGCCTGACTTATAATTATAAACAAGAGAGCATTATAATTATAGATAGAGGTAGATACAAATGAGTGATGAAAGCGTTAGAATGGAACGGCAAAATGCAAGAATACAGCAGGTAAAAAGACAGAAAATGTATCTTGCAGCCGGTGTAGGTGTAGTTCTTTTAGTAGCCTTGATTGTTACAGTATTTTTTATGCGAAAGCCAAGAATCGTCCTTCGGGTAGATTCGGTAACGATGATGCAGGATGAAAAAGTTCCTAAATTCAAAGTGGATGTGATTGCAAGAGGAAATGAGAAGAAAATACTGGATAAAAAAGATGATTATACAGTAAAAAAATTTGTTTCTGAATTAAAGGCCGGGAAAAACTATGAAGTGTCTTGTAAAGCGGATGGTAAGACAGATGGGAAATTTAAAATCCAAATAAAACTATCCAAAAAGATGAAGGAAAAGCTGGAAAAAGACTGGTCACGGAAGATGAAATTTACAGTTGAACAGGGGACACTTACCGTAAAAAATAAATATGGCGCCTGGGATGGAGAAAAGTTCAAGAAAACAAATGGAAAATATGCAAAGAATGAATTCATTCCATTTGAAGGAGAAAAATATTACTTTGGAAAAGATGGGAAAAAAGTAACAGGAGAACTTAAAGCAGATGGAAAGATTTACAAATTTGGAAAAGATGGAAAGCTGAAATCTGAAAAATTCTATGTAGACCCAGAAAAGCCGATGCTTGCTCTTACGTTTGATGATGGACCGGGAACAGATACAGACAGACTGTTAAGCGTATTGGAAGAAAATAATGCAAGAGCAACATTTTTTATGGTCGGAACAAGAGTACCACAACATCCTGAAACGATCAAGAGGATGAAAGAGATTGGATGCGAGCTTGGAAATCATACGGCAGAACATAAGAATTTGAAAAAATTATCAGATGCCGAGATAAAAGAAGCAATTCAGAGCGTTTCGGATCAAGTGGCAGAAGCGACAGGTGGTTCGCCAACAACAGTTACACGACCACCATATGGAGCGTTTGACGATCATGTGAAAGCTGCCGCTTCCAGCCCTCTCATTATGTGGTCGGTTGATACGTTGGACTGGAAGACGAAGAATGTGGAAAGTACGATCAAATCAGTAAATTCTGCAACAGATGGAGATATTATTCTGATGCATGATATTCATAAAACATCAGTCGAAGCGGCGATCAAAGTAATTCCACAGCTGGTGGAAAAGGGATATCAGCTTGTGACAGTTAGTGAGATGGCGGAAGCACGCGGTGTAAAGCTTGAAGATGGTGGCGTGTATTTCTCATTTTATAAGCAATAAGCAGTTTGTGTAAAAATAAAAAGTTCCTGAAGAGAGAAATCTCTGTCAGGAACTTTTTGCTTGCTTTATTTTATACCATTGCGGTGTCGTTCTAATAACTGATGTAATCTTGCAGTTGGATTCATGACATGTCCGATGGAGATATCGTGATTTAATGAATCAATGATCAAGGCAAGATACTTACTCATATCTGCTGTTACGAAGTATGGTTTTTCGAAGGCAACAGGCGGAAGATAAGTAAGGTTTGTAGTGATGACACGGTCAATGTAACCTTTTTCATAGTACTCGTCAAATTTGTCAAATCCTTCTGTAAATAATCCAAAAGTCGTACATACGAAGACACGTTGTGCTCCACGGGCTTTCAATTGTTTCGCCACATCCAACATACTTTCACCGGATGAAATCATGTCGTCAATGATAATAAGATCTTTTCCGTGGATATCATCTCCAAGAAATTCATGAGCAACAATAGGATTCTTTCCATTTACAACGGTTGAGTAATCACGACGTTTGTAGAACATACCCATATCAACGCCGAGGACATTAGAAAAATACACAGCGCGGTGCATAGCGCCTTCATCGGGACTGATGATCATAAGATGATCTTTGTCAACCTGAAGATCAGGGACAGAACGAAGAAGGGCTTTCATAAACTGATATGGAGGTGTAAAGTTATCAAATCCTTTTAGTGGAATTGCATTCTGGACACGAGGGTCATGCGCGTCAAAGGTAATGATGTTGCTGACTCCCATATCGGTTAATTCTTCCAAAGCAAATGCACAATCCAGAGATTCTCGTCTGGTACGTTTGTGTTGACGGCTTTCGTACAAGAAAGGCATAATAACGTTTACACGATGTGCCTTTCCGTTGGCAGCAGAAATGATACGTTTCAAATCCTGATAGTGATCGTCCGGAGACATATGATTTTGATATCCATTTACACTATAAGTCATACTGTAATTACATACGTCAACCATAACGAAAAGATCGCAGCCACGCACTGTTTCTTTTAACATACCTTTTGCTTCACCGGAACCAAAACGTGGGCAGGCAAGATCCAAAAGGTAATTGTCTGCAACATGTTTGGAAAAGAGTGTAGGGTTCAAAGTCGTCTCGTTCGTAGTATGTCGGAAGTCCACAATGTAGTCATTTACTTTTTGAGCCAAGTCTTTGCAACTGTCTAATGCCGCAATTTTTAATGGTGCTACCGGCAATGTTTTTTCTAATTCATTTAAATTCAGCATAGTATTCTCCATTTCTTTTATATTAAACGGTAAATATTTTTCGGCAAATGTCTTGCAGAAATAAACGCTTAGTATTATCATAGCAAAAATATAAGGGTGAATCAACTGAGATTGTTGTAGAAATTGCTTTTTTGCGAAAAATTTAGTATTATATAAGTTAGAGGGAAAATAGATGACAGGAGTTGAGTTATGAAAAAACAACATGTGATTCGCAGTGTGGAAGAAGGAAGCATTGCATGGGAATTGGGAATAGAAACAGGGGACAAGTTACTCAGTATCAACGGAACAGAGATAGAAGATGTGTTTGACTACCATTTTCTTGTCAACGATGAAGAACTTGTAGTTTTGATAGAAAAGGAAAATGGAGAAGAATGGGAACTTGAAATCGAGAAGGACTATGAAGAAGATCTTGGAATTGAGTTTGAACAAGGATTGATGGATGAATATCGTTCTTGTAGAAATAAATGCATGTTTTGCTTTATTGACCAGATGCCAAAGGGAATGCGAGAGACATTATATTTTAAAGATGATGATTCCCGCTTGTCTTTTTTGCAGGGAAATTACATTACCTTGACAAACATGACGGAAGATAATGTGAGAAGAATTGTAAAATATCATTTGGAACCGATCAACATTTCTTTCCAGACAACCAATCCAGAACTACGGTGCAAGATGCTTCACAATCGATTTGCCGGAGAAGCGTTGAAGAAAGTAGACATCTTATACGAAGGTGGCATTACGATGAACGGACAGATTGTATTGTGTAAAGGAGTGAATGATGGGGAAGAATTAGAACGAAGCATTCGAGATTTGACAAAATATCTTCCGAATCTTCAAAGTGTATCGGTTGTACCGGTTGGTTTGACAAAATACAGAGAAGGATTGTATCCGTTGGAGCCGTTTACAAAGGAAGATGCCAAGAAGGTTTTGCAGACGATTCATAAGTGGCAGGAGAAAATCTACGCAGAATATGGAATCCATTTTATCCATGCGGGAGATGAGTGGTATATTCTTGCGGAGGAAGAACTTCCGGAAGAAGAGCGTTATGACGGATATCTGCAATTGGAAAACGGTGTAGGAATGTTACGACTTCTTATGAATGAGTTTGAAGAAGGATTCGAAAAGCTGGAAGGAGATGACAGAAAACGGGAAATTTCTATGGCAACAGGAGTTCTCGCATATCCGTTTCTACAGAGAATGATTGACCGTTTGCAGGAAAAATTCCCAAATGTGAAAGTGCATTTGTATAAGATTATTAATTATTTCTTTGGGGAATCTATTACCGTAGCCGGATTGATCACAGGACAAGATCTGATCGCACAATTGAAAGAACAAGAATTGGGCGAGTGTCTCTATCTTCCTTGCAGTATGATGCGAGATGGAGAGACTGTTTTTTTAGATGACCTTTCCTTAGATGATGTGAAAGAGTCTTTACAAGTAGAGGCAGATATTGTAAAATCAAGCGGACAAGATTTTATTGAAGCAGTAATAAATGGAGTTTAAAACAAGGAGAATAGAGTATGAGTAAACCAGTAGTAGCCATTGTGGGAAGACCGAATGTAGGAAAATCTACACTCTTTAATGCATTGGCAGGAGAGATGATTTCAATTGTAAAAGATACTCCGGGTGTTACACGAGACCGTATTTATGCAGAAGTAACATGGCTGGATCGTAACTTTACATTGATCGACACCGGTGGAATTGAACCGGATAGCAAAGATATTATTTTATCACAGATGCGAGAACAGGCACAGATTGCCATTGATACAGCAGATGTGATCATTTTCCTTACGGATGTAAGACAGGGACTTGTAGATGCGGATTCAAAAGTTGCAGATATGCTTCGCCGTTCGAAGAAACCGGTAATTCTTGCTGTTAATAAAGTAGACAGTTTCCAAAAGTTTATGGGAGATGTATATGAATTTTACAATTTGGGAATCGGAGATCCGGTACCAGTCTCAGCATCCTCTAGATTAGGAATTGGAGATCTTTTGGACGAAGTTGTAAAATATTTCCCGGAACATAGTGAAGAGGAGGAGGAAGATGAAAGACCTCGTATCGCCATTGTAGGAAAACCAAATGTAGGAAAATCTTCTATCATTAACAAACTGCAAGGAAATAATCGAGTAATCGTATCCAATATTGCGGGTACAACAAGAGATGCTATCGATACTCCGGTAAAATACAATGGGAAAGAATATGTATTTATTGATACAGCCGGACTTCGTAGAAAAAATAAAATCAAAGAAGATTTGGAAAGATATAGTATCATTCGTACAGTAACAGCGGTAGAAAGAGCAGATGTAGTCCTTCTTGTTATTGATGCGACGGAAGGTGTTACAGAACAAGATGCAAAGATTGCCGGAATTGCTCATGAACGAGGAAAAGGTATTATTATCGTTGTAAATAAGTGGGATGCCATTGAAAAAAATGACAGAACGATGAAAGAATACGAGAAGAAAGTTCGGGACGTACTTTCTTATATGCCGTATGCCGAGATGATGTTTGTTTCAGCAGAGACAGGACAGCGTCTTAACAGATTGTATGATATGATCGATATGGTAATTGAGAATCAGACACTTCGCATAGCGACAGGTGTATTGAACGAAATCATGATGGAGGCAGTAGCAATGCAGCAGCCACCATCAGATAAGGGAAAACGTTTGAAGCTGTATTATATTACACAAGTAGCTGTAAAACCACCGACTTTTGTTGTTTTTGTAAATGATAAGGAATTGATGCACTTTTCTTATACAAGATATTTGGAAAACAAGATTCGTGAAGCATTTGGTTTTCGAGGCACATCATTGAAATTCTTTATTCGTGAGAGAAAGGAAAAGGACAAATAAATGGAACGGTTAATTTGTTTGGTGATCGGTTATATTTGTGGTCTTTTTCAAACAGGATATATTTATGGGAAACTGCATCATATCGATATCAGACAGCATGGAAGTGGGAATGCCGGAACGACAAACGCACTTCGTACACTTGGATGGAAGGCCGGAGTCATTACATTCTTAGGAGATTGTCTGAAATGCGTATTTGCTGTGTTTGTTGCATGGCTGCTTTTTGGAAAAAGTCATGAAAGGATGTTTGAACTTCTTGCAATGTATGCGGGAGTTGGGGCGGTTCTTGGTCACAATTTTCCATTTTATCTCCAGTTTAAGGGAGGAAAGGGAATTGCAGCTACAGCAGGGATTCTTCTTGCAGTAAATCCCAAAGTTGCGATTGTAGCATATCTTACATTTATAGTAATTGTTGTAGCTACAAGGTACGTATCTTTGGGTTCCATCATACTTGTGATTATGTTTGCGATAGGAATGGTAGTTCAAGGGGAAATATTTGGAACAACATTAACTGTTCCGGAACGCTATGAGTTATATGCACTTTCTATATTTTTGACGATTTTGGCGATTTATAAGCATAAAGAAAATATTAAAAGGCTCTTGCATGGCACAGAGAATAAATTAAGTTTTTCAAAGAAGAAGTAGGAGGTCAGGTTATGGCAAATGTAGGTGTACTTGGAGCAGGAAGCTGGGGGACAGCTCTTGCGTTACTGCTTCACAAAAACGGTCATCATGTGACGGTATGGTCTATTTCAAAAGAAGAAGTAGAAATGCTCGACCAGGAAAGAGAGCATAAGAGTAAGCTTCCAGGTGTTAGAATTCCGGAGGATATGGTGTTTACCAATGAGCTTGCAGAGGGAATTCAAGGAAAAGATTTCGTGGTACTCGCAGTTCCTTCTCCGTTTACAAGAGCAACTGCACGTAATATGAAGCCTTACGTGGCGGATGATCAAATCATTGTAGACGTTGCAAAAGGTATCGAAGAAGCAACACTTATGACTTTGTCTCAGCAGATCAAAGAAGAGATTCCTCAAGCAGATGTAGCGGTTCTTTCCGGTCCAAGTCACGCGGAAGAAGTGGGAAGAGGTCTTCCGACAACTTGTGTTGTGGGTGCAAAGACGAAAAAAACAGCGGAATATCTGCAGGAAGCATTTATGAGTGATGTTTTCCGTGTATACACAAGTCCGGATATGCTTGGAATGGAGCTTGGTGGTTCGTTGAAGAACGTAATCGCGCTTGCAGCCGGAATCGCAGATGGATTGGGCTATGGAGATAATACAAAAGCTGCGTTGATCACACGTGGAATTGCTGAGATTGCAAGACTAGGCGTGGCGATGGGCGGTAAAATGGAAAGTTTCACAGGACTTACCGGAATCGGAGATTTGATCGTGACTTGTGCCAGTGTTCACAGCCGTAACAGAAAAGCCGGCTATCTTATGGGACAAGGCAAAACGATGCAAGAAGCGATGGATGAGGTGAAAATGGTAGTAGAAGGTGTGTATTCTACAAAGGCTTCCGTGAAGCTTGCACATAAATACAATGTATCGATGCCGATTATTGAACAGGTCAATGCGATATTATTTGAAGGAAAGAATCCTGCAGAAGCAGTCAAAGAGTTGATGCTTCGTGATAAGACAATTGAAAATCCAATGCTTCCTTGGGGAAATTAATTTTGTAAGAAAACAGAATCCGAAAAATCGGGTTCTGTTTTTTTGCATGTAAACATACATTAGTATCAGCAAAGCAAGGGGGTATTGTATGAATACGTTTCATGTATACAAAGACATACAGGCAAGAACAAACGGAGAAATCTATATCGGAGTTGTAGGCCCTGTCAGAACTGGAAAATCTACATTTATTAAGAGATTTATGGATTTGCTGGTGCTTCCCAATATAAAAGATGAACATGCTAAAAAAAGAACGAGAGATGAACTACCACAATCTGCATCTGGAAAAACAATTATGACAACGGAACCTAAATTTGTCCCGAAAGATGCGGTGGAAATTCCATTGGATGAAGAGGTAAAAGCGAAGATTCGCTTAATTGATTGTGTTGGTTATATGGTAGAAGGAGCTTCAGGATATGTTGAAAATGAAGAAGAGCGTCAAGTGAAGACCCCGTGGTTTGAGAATGAAATTCCATTTACCAAGGCGGCTGCAATCGGGACGAAGAAAGTGATTCATGATCACTCGACTATTGGAATCGTTGTAACAACAGATGGTACGATTGGAGAAATTCCAAGAGAAAACTATATCGAGGCAGAAGGAAAGACGATTCAAGAATTACAAAGCATTGGGAAACCATTTATTGTACTTGTAAATACAAGAAAACCATATAGTGAGGACGCTAAGAAAATCGCAAAAGAAGTAGAGGAGACATATGGGGTGACTGCAATACCTGTGAATTGCGAGCAATTGAGAGAAGAGGATATTCATTCAATCATGCAGAGCGTATTGTATGAATTTCCGATATCCGAAGTGCAGTTTTTTATTCCTAAATGGGTAGAAATGTTGGGTATGGATCACCCGATTAAAAAAGAATTGATTACTTATGTGAAAAACTATATGGAAGTGCTTCATCAGATTAAAGATGCAAAAGGGGAAGTTCCTATACCGGAAAACCCTTACATGGAAGATGTACGAATAGAAGATATCATATTGGATTCCGGTTGTATTCGCATTCGAATTGAAATAGGAGAACAATTCTATTATAGAGTGTTAAGTGAAGTGACAGGTACGGAGATAGAAGGAGAATATGATTTGATTCGCACCATGAAACAATTATCTTCACTCCGAAAAGAATATGAAGGCGTAAAAGATGCGATGGAGTCAGTTCGGATGAAGGGATATGGCGTAGTAAGCCCGGTTAGAGAGGAAATAAAATTAGAAGATCCGGTTATTATTAAGCAAGGAAACAAATATGGAGTAAAAATCCATTCGGAAGCTCCGACCATTCATTTGATTCGAGCAAATATTGAAACGGAAATTGCACCAATTGTAGGAAATGAACAGCAGGCGGAGGATCTTGTAAAGTACATAAAAGAAATGGGAAAAAACGAAGGGGGAATATGGAATACCAATATCTTTGGAAAATCAGTAGAAGAGCTTGTTCTGGATGGTATGAGAAATAAGATGTTGATGATCAATGATGAAAGTCAGGTGAAATTACAAGATACTATGCAGAAAATTGTAAATGATAGCAATGGAGGTATGGTGTGTATCATTATTTGATAAAGAGGAAGAGAATGAGATGCTTATAAATAGACATTAGAATTTATAATGACTGTAAAATTGACAGCATTTTTAAAATTCAATATAATGTGACGGTACGAAATACAAAGGAGAAATAAGGATGGAGAAAGAAAAAGTGTATACATCACCTTATGAGTTGGAAGGGAAAATTCCGTTAAGACAGGCGATACCTCTTGGTTTACAGCATGTTCTTGCTATGTTTGTAGGAAATCTGACACCGATTATCTTAATTACCGGTGGAGCGGGATGTGCGATTCAAGATCCGGGACTACTTGTTGTTTTATTACAGAATGCGATGCTGATCGCAGGGATTATTACATTGTTACAGATTTTTGCGGTTGGCCCAATTGGAGCAAAGCTTCCGATTGTAATGGGAACAAGTTCAGGCTTTATCGGAGTATGCCAGAACATGGCGGTTTCACTTGGTGGTGGAACATATGCGTATGGTGCAATTATGGGTGCCTCTTTGATTGGCGGTTTATTTGAATCTGTATTAGGTTTCTTTTTGAAGCCTCTTCGTAAATTTTTCCCGGCAATTGTAACAGGAACCGTAGTGTTGTCAATCGGATTATCTTTGATCGGCGTAGGAGTAGGTTCTTTTGGTGGCGGAAAATCTATGCCGGATTATGGATCTTTGGAAAATCTATTTGTAGGCGCGGTTGTGCTAATTGTCATCGTAGCATTAAAACATGGAACAAAAGGGATTACAAGTTATGCATCTATTTTCATTGGAATCATTGTGGGTTACATACTCGTAAGCGTGATGGCTTTGGTACTTCCGACGACAGGAGTGACAGCAGAGGGAGTTGAATATACGAAATCTTGGGTGTTGAATTGGCAGGAAGTACGAGATGCAAGTTGGTTTGCAGTTCCGAAATTATTGCCGGTAGATATTGTGTTTGATATGAAAGCAATCGTTCCAATCTGTATCATGTTTGTTGTAACTGCAGTAGAAACAGTTGGAGATATTTCCGGTATCACAGAAGGTGGAATCGGACGAGAAGCAACAGATGAAGAATTATCCGGTGGAGTAATCTGTGATGGAGTTGGCTCTGCAATAGCCTCTGCATTTGGTGTTCTTCCTAATACATCATTTAGTCAGAATGTTGGTTTGATTACAATGACAAAGATTGTGAATAAATATGCCATTGCAATTGGCGGAATTTTCTTGATTGCGTGCGGCTTATTCCCAAAACTTGCAGCGTTGATTTCAATCATGCCGGACAGTGTGCTTGGTGGAGCTGCAGTAATGATGTTCTCATCTATTGTTGTAAGTGGTATTCAGCTTGTGACAAGAGAACCGATCACAGCAAGAAGCGTAACGATTCTTTCCGTTGCACTTGGACTTGGTTATGGTATGGGTGCAAATGCAGATATTTTGAAGCATCTTCCGGAACAGATTAATTTGATCTTCGGTGGATCAGGAATTGTTCCGGCAGCATTAGTAGCAGTTGTGTTTAATATTATTTTACCGAAGGAAAAAGAAGCGTAAGCATCGAAGATGTTTTGGATGAAATAAAAAAGATTTAGGATGTGCATGGTACATCCTAAATCTTTTTTGTTACTCTTTAAATGTAAGACTTGTATCTGTCATAGAGTCAATGATAGCAAGAGATTCCAAGTGAATACCTTTCTCACGAATGATTTGACCGCCTGACTGCATACCTTTTTCAATGACGATTCCTGCACCTTCAATAGAAGCTCCGGATTCTTCTACAAGTTCGATGAGTCCTTGGAGTGCACAGCCATTTGCTAAAAAGTCATCGATGATCAGTACATTGTCCTCAGCACTTAAGAATTTTTTAGATAAAATCACATCGTATACACGTTTGTGAGTAAAGGATTCTACTTTTGAATGGTAAACCTCTCCGTCAATGTTAATACTCTGTGCCTTTTTTGCAAATACAACCGGTACATGGAAATACTGAGCTACGATACATGCAATTCCGATGCCGGAAGCCTCGATTGTAAGTATTTTTGTAATTTTATCGCTTGGAAATCTTCTGCGGAATTCCTTTCCGATTTCATTGATCAGATCAATATCCATCTGATGATTTAAAAAGCTGTCTACTTTTAATACATTTCCCGGCTTCACAACGCCGTCTTTTAAAATACGTTCCTTTAAAAGCTGCATGACAAATATCCTTCCTTATGTTAAAGTTTATATAATGATACATGATAACGCAAAATATGTCGATTTTCAACGATAAATTCAAAGAAAGGGAGAAAAAAGATGACAAGATTAGAACAACAGGTAAATTTTATTGTAGAAATTGATAAGGTGAAGAATATTTTCCGGCAAACGTATCTTGCAGATGCAAACCGAAAGGAAAATGATGCAGAACATTCATGGCATCTTGCGATTTCTGCATTTTTATTAAAGGAGCATGTGAAAGAAGATGTGGATTTGCTAAAGACAATCCTTATGGTATTGATTCATGATCTGGTGGAAATTGATGCCGGTGATACTTATGCATATGATGATGTTGGGGCACAGACAAAAAGAGAACGAGAAGAAAAGGGAGCAGAACGGATCTTTGGAATGTTACCGGAGGATCAAGGAGAATATTTTCGGGAATTATGGGAAGAATTTGAGGCCTATGAAAGTGCAGATGCAAAATTTGCACATCTGTTGGATAATTTTCAACCGCTATTATTGAATGATGCGTCCAATGGGAAAAGCTGGGAAGAACACGGCGTGAAGAAGTCTCAGATCTACAAACGTAATGAGAAGATTGAAGAAACTTCTGTTCCGGTGTGGGAGTATATGAAAACATTGGTACAGAAACATATTGAGCTTGGACATGTGAAGGATGAATAATTAACTGACGGTTAAAAAAGATGAATAAAACTTAACGTACAGTCGATTGTGAATGTGAAGGATTTCAGTTACACTTGAAGTAAGATATCTGAGTAACATAGTGAGGACGGTGTAGGTTGTGCGCAGACTTTACACTACAAGGAGGAACGGGTTTATGAGAATTCATGAGATCATAAGAGAAAAGCGTCTGGAACAGAAAATGACACAGGAACAATTGGCAGAAAGACTTGGTGTGTCTGCGCCTGCGGTAAATAAGTGGGAGAAAGCAGCAAGCTATCCGGATATCACGATTTTACCGACGTTGGCAAGGCTTTTGGGAGTGGATTTGAATACGTTGTTGTCTTTCAAAGAGGAACTTACGAAAGAAGAAGTAGATCAGTTTATTGGGGAACTTTATCAAATCATACCGGAAAAAGGATTCCAGGCGGTATACGAGATGGGGATGGAAAAGCTGGCAGAATATCCAACATGCGATTATCTTTGGTATATGACAGCGCTTACGCTACAAGGCGCGGTTATGATGTTTGTGCCGGAAGAGTATGAAAGCTATACCGAAAAGTTTGAAAAAATATATGAAAAGCTTACAGATAGCAAGGATGCGGAGATTGCGGAAATTTCCAAGCAAATGCTGTTTCCTAAGTATATGAGCAATAAAGATTATGAGGCTGCAGAGGTGCTTCTTAATTCTATTCCCAAAAAGCACGTGAATGTAAACCAGCTTCGTGCAAACCTATATAAAGAGCAGGGGAAATTAGAAGAAGCCGGAGAACTCTATGAAGGGAAGCTACTGACTGCGGCACAGGATATGGAAATGGCCATGATGGGACTTATGGATATTGCAGTAGAAGAAGGAAGAATAGAGGATGCAGAATACATTTTGAAAAAGGCGCAAGCGCTTGTAGATATTGCTGAACAATGGGAATATGGAAAATACAGCAATGAATGGGATCTTGCTTATTTGACAAAGGATATTCCGAGATGCATGAAAACATTCGAAGGAATGATGCGGGAAGTGGAAAAGATGTGGGAACTTCCAAAGTCGCCGCTTTACCGTTATTCGAAACGAAAAAGCGAGGACTCTTCCTTCTGGGAGCAGATGAAGAAAAGTCTCGTCCAATGGGTAAGAGAGGATGCAGAAGCAGGGTTCTTACGGGAATCGCCGGAATTTATGGAAATACTCAAAAAATATGAGTAGTGAAAAAGCAAGAAAGAGCATAAGAAATAGGTAAGAGAAGAGCCGGATAGTACGAGTATTATCCGGCTCGTATACTGTAATAGATACCCTTGTGAAAAGAAGGGAGATATGTTATACTCACATCACAAATCAAGATTTCTAACATTCTTTCATTCTAAAGTATCTGTGACGCTCGTCACACAGAAAATCAGATTTGTAATTTATATAGAAAGTAGGTGAAGCCTATGAAGGGAGTTTCTGTCTAAGAGTCTGTGCTTAGTCTTGTTTGTATACTGATATTTTGCTAAAATAAAGGAGGAACTTCATGAATAATTATAAATTGAATACGAAGTATAAAGATTGTTTGTTCCGTCTGATCTTTCACGAAAAGAAAGAACTGTTGGAACTTTATAATGCGGTAAATGAGAGCCATTATACAAATCCGGATGATCTGGAGATTCGAACAATAGAAGATGTGGTGTATATGGGAATGAGGAATGATCTGTCTTTTATTATCGGAGATGAGATGAATCTCTATGAACACCAAAGCACATTTAGTCCAAACCTCCCGTTGCGCGGATTATTCTATTTTTCTTCCGTATATAAGGCTTACATCGAACCGGTGAAACATAAGTTATATTCAGATTCCAAGCTGCAGATTCCGTTTCCGCAGTACATTATATTTTACAATGGGATTGAAGAAAAGCCGGAACGTCAGGAATTAAAGCTCAGTACACTTTTTGTAGGGAATGGGAAAGGGAAAAATCCGGCGTTGGAATGTACGGCATTGGTATTGAATGTGAATTATGGGAAGAATAAAGAATTGATGGAACGATGCAGGACGCTAAAAGAATACGCGCAGTTTGTTGCAATTATTCGCAGAAATCTTGCGGAAGGAATAAATCATCAAGAGGCAGTGGAATGGGCAGTAGATGAATGTATTCGGAAAGATATTCTTGCCAATGTACTTCGTAGGAATAGGAGCGAGATCGTGGATAATATTTTAACAGAATGGGATGAAAATGAATATCGAGATTTTTTGAAAAAAGAATCGCTAGAAGACGGTATTAAGATTGGCGAAGCAAGAGGTGAGAAGCGGGGAGAAAAGAGGGGAATTGTCGGCGGAACGATTCAAACCTGTAAGGATTTTCAACTTACAATGGAAGAAACTTTGTCGAAGATTATAAAAGACTTCTCTTTGGGGGAAGAGGAAGCGAAACAGTACATGGAAGAATATTGGAAGTAAAAAACTGAATACAGCGTTGTAGTATAAAATGCATAAGCAGCGGATATAGTAAAAGAGTAGAAATGTTCAAATTCTACTCTTTTTGTTTATGAAATAGGAGTCCTTTATAATTCCTATTCCATAAAACACACTTTGTGTGAAGATGCACATTCTAATTAAGAGGGAGGCTGATTATGAGTAAAAGGGAACGAATTTATATGTATGCAGGAACAGTGATTGCATTTGGTTTGTGCAGTCTGTTTCATTTTGCATATGACTTTCTCGGAAGACCTTTTTGGCTGGAAGGATTCTTTCCAATCAGCGAAAGCATCTGGGAACATTTGAAACTTCCTTTTTTTAGTTTGATGCTTCTAAATGTGATACCTTGGTGTGGGTTGGTGAAAAGATGTACGTGGAAAGAAAGATTATTATTTGCGGCTTTTCAGAATGAAGTGACGATGTTCGTGGTTGTATTTGGGTATTATGGTATCAAAGGTGGATTGGGAAAAGAAGGCTTATGGATAGACTTGAGTTTGCTATTTCTAGGATTGCTTTGGGCGCTTGCAATCTCGGTGTTTTTTAGAAAATATCTTGTTTTCATTCCGTCTTGGATAAAGAATTATTTTTTTATAAAAGCAATTATAATGTTTGTACTGTTTTGGATTTTTTCTTTTTATATACCCCATTATCCGATTTTTCAAATATGAAAAAGAGACAATATTCCTTTTTTTCTGCGCAACAGTTTCCAATTGTTGCGTTTTTCTATTAGCATATGGTATAATTGATTATAAGTATGTGATGTTATATCAGATGTGGGAGGAGGATTTTCTTGATTACAATTAGTAATTATGTCAAGGCTGAGAGTTTGGAACAGGCGTATGAGTTGAATCAAAAGAGAACAAACAGAGTTCTTGGCGGAATGATGTGGATGCGCCTTTCAAAAGGACGAGTACAGACAGCCATTGACTTATCAGGACTTGGATTAGATCAGATAGAAGAAAGTGATGAAGAATTTAGAATAGGATGTATGTGTTCTTTGCGGAGTTTGGAGCTTCATAAAGGATTGAATACATATTTTCAGAACGCGATAAAAGAAAGTGTACGTCATATTGTAGGAGTACAATTCCGCAATGGAGCGACAGTTGGTGGAAGTATTTTCGGAAGATTTGGGTTTTCTGATGTATTGACTTGCTTTTTAGCATTGGATTCTTATGTAGAACTTTATAAAGGCGGTATCGTTTCGTTGGCTGATTTTGTGAAAATGGAACGGGATCATGATATTCTTGTTCGTATTATATTAAAGAAAAATGATTGCAAAGTTCGTTATATCACAGAGAGAGCGACGGCAACAGATTTCCCGATCATTGCATGTGCGGTTTCTCATGTAGGGGAAGCTTGGAAGGTTGCGGTTGGAGCAAGACCGATGAAAGCAGATTTGGTAACAGAAAATACTGTACTTCATACACCGGAAGAAGCAGAAGGTTTTGCAAAGAGAATGGCAGAATCATTTCCTTATGGCACGAATATGCGTGGAAGTAAGGAATATAGACAGCGTTTGGCAGAGGTGTTGATCAAACGCGCAGTTCAGTCATTGATGGAGGAAGGATAAATGGAAGTAAAGTTTATTTTGAATAGAAAACCAGTCACAGCCTCTATAGATGCAGATATGACGTTATTGAATCTCGTAAGAGAAAAGGGCTGTTATAGTGTCAAATGTGGATGTGAAACAACGAACTGTGGTCTGTGTACCGTGTGGGTAGATGGGAAACCACAGTTATCCTGCGCTATGTTGGCGGCAAGAGTAGACGGAAAAGAAGTGACAACTTTGGAAGGACTTCAGGAGGAAGCAGCAGAGTTTGGAGCATTTCTTGCAAGAGAAGGAGCGGAACAATGTGGTTTCTGTTCTCCGGGATTTATTATGAATGTGCTTGCAATGGTAAGAGAGTTGGAAGATCCGACAACAGAAGAGATCAAAGAGTATTTAGAGGGAAATCTTTGCCGCTGTACAGGATATATGGGACAGTTGCGTGCAATTCAGAAATATTTAGAGATGAAAAAGGGGGACGAATAAATGAAGATGGTAAATCAAGCAGTACCGAAAGTAGACTCCCAAGCTCTTGTAACCGGAAAGCCGGTATATACCGATGACATTGCGCCGAAGGATTGCCTTATCGTGAAAGTGTTTCGTAGTCCTCATGCGCATGCGCTGATTAAAAATATCAATACAGAGATTGCGATGAAAGTACCTGGGATAGAATGTGTACTCACTTATAAAGATTGTCCGAACAAACGATTTACAATGGCGGGACAGACCTATCCTGAACCAAGTCCATATGACAGATTGATTTTGGATCAAAGGGTGCGCTTCGTAGGAGATGCGGTTGCGATTGTTGCAGGGGAAACAGAGGCTGCAGTCAATAAGGCAATGAAGATGATCAAAGTAGAATATGAAGTGCTAGAACCGCTTTTGGATTTCCGAAAAGCGAAGGACAATGAAATATTGGTACATCCTGAAGATAACTGGGAAAGTCTTTGTCCGGTGGGAGCAGACAATAAGAGAAACCTCTGTGCGCATGGCGAAGAGGGAGACGGAGATATTGAGAAAGTATTTGAAAAATGTGACTATATCGTAGAAGAGACGTATCACACAAAAGCCAATCAGCAGACGATGATGGAGACGTTCCGGACTTATACTTATATGGATTTGTATGGAAGATTGAATGTCGTTGCATCTACACAGGTAACCTTCCATGTAAGAAGAATTCTTTCACATGCTTTGGATATTCCAAAATCACAGATCCGTGTCATCAAGCCGCGTATCGGTGGAGGATTCGGTGCAAAACAGACCGTTGTAGCAGAAGTTTATCCGGCGCTTGTTACTATGAAAACAGGAAAGCCGGCAAAAATTATCTATACAAGAGAAGAGTCTATGATCGCCTCTTCACCGAGACATGAAATGGAGATCACGGTTCGTATTGGAGCAACGAAAGATGGAATAATCAAAGCCATTGATATGTACACGTTATCCAATACGGGAGCTTTTGGTGAACATGGTCCGACAACGGTAGGTCTGACCGGTCACAAGGGAATTCCACTTTATGGTACACCGGAGGCATTTCGTTTTACATATGATGTTGTATACACTAACGTCATGTCAGCTGGAGCGTACCGTGGATATGGTGCGACACAGGGGATATTCGCCGTTGAGTCAGCGGTAGATGAACTTGCTGCAAAAATGGGCATGAATCCGGCAGAAATCCGTGAGAAAAACATGGTAAGAGAAGGTCAGGTAATGCCGGCTTATTATGGTGAAACAGCCAATAGCTGTGCGTTAGATCGCTGTTTTGCAAAAGCAAAAGAGATGATTGGCTGGGATGAGAAATATCCGGCAAGAGATATGGGGAATGGTAAAGTAAGAGCGGTAGGCGCGTCTCTTGCGATGCAGGGTTCTTCCATTTCCTTTGTGGATAATGCATCTGTGGCAATCAAAGTGAATGATGATGGATTCTATAGCTTGATGATCGGTGCGTCCGATATGGGAACAGGATGCGACACAATTTTAGCACAGATGGCAGCAGATTGTTTGGAATGCGACATGGATAATATCATCGTATCGGGAGTAGATACTGACGTCTCTCCGTATGATTCCGGTTCTTATGCATCTAGTACCACATATTTGACAGGAATGGCCGTTGCGAAAACTTGTGAATCGCTGGTTGCAAAAATTATAGAAAAAGGTGCAAGCTACATCGAGTGTCCGAAAGAAGAAGCGGAATTTGACGGAAAAAAGGTATTCCATAGAGAAAGCGGAAAAGAGATTTCCTTGAAGGATATTGGAAATAGGGCTATGACAGATAACAATGAAGCGTTATATGCGTCAGAATCTTGCTCGTCACCTGTATCTCCACCTCCGTTTATGGCGGGAATCGCAGAAGTGGAAGTAGACAAAGAAACAGGACATATTGAGTTGATCGATTATGTGGCAGTAGTGGATTGTGGAACAGTTGTGAATCCGTCTTTGGCAAGAGTGCAGACAGAAGGTGGTATTGCACAGGGAATTGGAATGGCTCTATATGAAGATGTAGTTTATGATAGAGCAGGAAACGGAAGAAATTATAGTAATTCTTTCATGCAGTATAAGATTCCAAGCCGTTTGGATGTAGGGAAAATTCGTGTGGACTTTGAAAGCAGTTATGAGCCTACGAGCCCATTCGGTGCAAAATCCATTGGTGAAATTGTAATCAACACGCCTTCACCGGCAATTGCCAATGCAGTTTACAATGCGGTAGGAGTACGTGTGCGTGAACTTCCTATTACAGCAGAGAAAGTATATTGGGGCATGAATCAATCATGAAAATACATTTGATTTTACTGGCGGCTGGAAACAGCCGCCGCTTTGGTGGGAATAAGTTGGTCTCTTTTTTGAATGGGAAACCATTGTATCAATATTTGACAGATCGTTTAGAAAAGATGAAATTGCCCTTTTTGGGAGAAAAAATCATAGTAAGTCAGTATGAAGAGATATTAAATGATAGAGAAAACAACTATATTACAGTAGAGAATAAACACCCGGAATATGGAATCTCGTATTCTATTTCTCTGGGCTTGCACACGTTGATAGAGCATGGTGCAGACGAGGAAGATGCAGTATGCTTTTTTGTATGTGATCAACCTTATTTAAGCAGAAATACGATTGAGCAGTTCTTAAGAGGGTATCAGCTTTCGGGAAAAGGAATTGGCTGTGTAGGTGCAGGAGAACGATTGGGAAATCCTGTTGTATTTCAGATGTGCTATGTGAAGGAATTACTCTCTTTAACCGAAGATACGGGAGGAAAAGCTGTTGTTAAGAAACATCTGGACGATCTATATGTTTATCAGGTTGAGAAAGAAGAGCTGGAAGATATTGATTATCGGAAAAAGCCGCTTGTGATTGTACGCGGAGCAGGTGACCTTGCAAGTGGTGTGATCTATCGAATGTACCGAGAAGGATATCGTGTTCTTGCATTGGAAACAGAAAAACCGGCGTGTATTCGAAGACAGGTTGCGTATGGAGAAGCGGTCTATGATGGGAAAACAGAAGTAGAAGGAGTGACAGCAGTTCGTATCTCAAAATGGAAGGAGATGGAGATCTGCTGGTCCGAGGGAGTGATTCCGATTTTGATAGACGAAAGTGGAAACTCGATAGAACGATTGAAACCGGAAATTGTGATTGATGCGATACTTGCCAAGAAAAATCTAGGGACAACGAAAAATATGGCGCCACTTACAATCGGACTTGGACCTGGATTTACGGCAGGAGAAGATGTCGACATTGTAATAGAAACGATGCGTGGAGATACTCTTGGGAAAGTCTATCATCAAGGAAGAGCGCTTCCGAATACCGGAGTTCCGGGAATGATTGCCGGTTATGCAAAGGAACGGGTCATTCATGCTCCTGCGAATGGAAAGATGCATGCAGTTCATGAAATTGGCGATATTGTAAAAAAAGGAGAATTACTTGCCTATGTAGGAGAAACTCCGGTTTATGCAACGATTGATGGAATACTGCGTGGAATGATTCGGGAAAACTATGAGGTGACAAAGGGATTGAAAATTATGGATATCGATCCACGTATTTCAGAGTTGAACCAGTGTTTTTTGATATCAGACAAAGCAAAGAAGATTGCCAACAGTGTATATGAGACGGTAAAACATTGGGAAAAGGGGCAAGAAGATGTTTTATGATCTAGGACATAAAAAGGAATATTCTTCCTTCTTGGAGGCTCTTTCGTGGAAGTTTGAAAAACCTCAGCTGGTTGCTGTTGTCGGGGCAGGCGGTAAAACGACGCTCATCCACATGTTAGCAGAGGAACTGTCTGCCTTGGGATATCGTGTGGTGATCACAACTACAACCCACATGATGAAACCGGAACGAGACTGCTATGAATGGGAAGATATGCCTGAATTACAGCCAGGAGATGTAATCTATCTGGGTGCAGATTGCGGAAATGGTAAAATTATGAAACCAAAAGAATTATCCTTTGTCACATTAAAAGAACGAGCAGACCTGATTCTTGTGGAAGCAGATGGTTCGAAAAAGATGCCGCTGAAAGTACCGGCAGAACACGAACCGGTGATTCCAAAAGAGACAGACCTTGTAATAGGGGTCTTGGGATATCATAGTGTAGGGAGATGTTTGAAAGAAGTTTCTCATAGAGTTGCAGATGTCGAAGCTTTTTTACAAAAAAAGGGAGAGGATTTGGTCACAGTAGAAGATTTGAAAGCCATATCATTCCATAAACAGGGGCTTTTGAAACAAGTAAAAAGTCCTTATCGAATCATTTGGAATCGCTGGAATCATGAGGAGATAGAGTGGGATAGGGAAGAATCATTAATATTGTGTGAAGAAAAATGATTTTTCTACATCTTTATAGAGAAATGTGTTAAGATACAATCTAGATAACAATAAGATAAAATGTACGATACGGGGAGGTAGCAATTATGAAAGCGGCAATAATAGTAGCGAGTACATCGGGATACAAAGGGGAGAGAGAGGATAAGAGTGGACCGGCAGTAGCAAGAATGCTGAAACAAGTTGGGTTTGAGGTTAAATTTTTGAAAGTACTTCCGGATGACAAAATGATCCTTTCGGAAGTCATGAAAAAATTGGCAGACAATCACTTGGCGGATTTGATTGTAACTTCCGGAGGAACAGGCTTTGCGAAGGACGATTGTACTCCTGAGGCAACATTGGAAGTGATCGATAAAGAGATTCCGGGAATACCGGAAGCCATGCGAGCATACAGTATGCGTTTTACAAAGAGGGCAATGCTTTCCAGAGCGGTCGCAGGAATTCGAAAAGAATCAATCATTGTGAATTTGCCGGGAAGTCCAAAAGGAGCAAAAGAATGCTTGGAATTTGTACTTCCGGAATTAGTACACGGAATTGAAATTCTTACCGGTGAAGCGAAGGAGTGCGGTCGAGAGTAAGGGGGAATACCGTTAGATGGAAATGTGGATTGTAATTGTATTTGCAGCTCTCATCTTTTTGTTTTTGATCTTTCAGTTTTCTTACGATAATAAAATGCGTAGAAGAAGGTGGAAAGAGCGGTTTCAAAATGAATGGGGGACAGTACCAGAACGGGAATATGATTATGCAGAGTTGGAGAAGATTTCTCGATACTTTGAGTACCAGTTAAAAAAAGGGAAGATAACCGAGCCATATATTGATGATATCACATGGAATGATTTAGATATGGATCGTGTCTTTGCATATGCGAATCATGCCAAATCTTCTCCGGGAGAGGAATATTTATACTATTTGCTCAGAACTCCGGTTTCTGATCAAACGGTCTTAGATGAAAGAGAACGTTTGATACGATTTTTTCAAACACATGAAAAAGAAAGACTGGAATTGGAACTGTGTTTTGCAGAAATCGGCAGAACAAGGAAATTTGCAATCAGTGATTACGTAGATCTTCTCGTTACGCTAAAAAAAGAAAAGAATGGGATTCATTATTTAGCGCTTGGAACGATTCCACTCGGTCTTTTATTGATGACGGTATTACCACAGGGAGTAGGATTTCTTCTTATGATCGGGTTACTTGTGTTTGATATCTCCCAATATTATAAGAGAAAGGGAGAGATAGACCCGTATTTGACAACATTTAGTCATATTATGAAAATGTTGAACGCAAGCAAAGAGTTGACAGGACTTCGAATTACAGAGGTGCAAGAGTATATAGATAGGATAGAACATGCGCGAAATCAGTTTCGGAAGTTTGAAAGGGGTTCTACAATTCTGATGGCGAGAAATGGAGCAACAGGAAGCTTGGAAGACGCTGTTCTTGATTTTGTCAGGATGTTTACGCATATTGACTTATTAAAATTCAACTCCATGTTAGAAGAAGTGAAGAAAAACGTGAGTGAGATCGACGTGCTCGTTGACAATATCGGAGTATTAGATGCTATGATTTCTGCAGCGTCTTTTCGAGAGAGTCTCCCACTGTATGGAATTCCGGAATTTGTAAAGACAGAAAAAGCATTTGTGGAACTTCAAGACGTGTATCATTTGCTGATTGCAGAACCGGTTGCCAATTCTATCGTCGAAAAGAGAAGCGTATTACTGACGGGTTCGAATGCATCAGGAAAATCTACTTTTTTGAAGACGGTTGCAATCAATGCGATTATTTCCCAAAGCTTGAATACCTGCACTGCAACATCTTATAAAGCAAGCTTTTTTCAGATATATTCTTCAATGGCGCTCAAAGATAATCTGCAGGGAAATGAAAGCTATTTTATTGTAGAGATTAAGTCATTAAAAAGAATACTATCTCATGCGGAAGATTCGCTTCCGATGTTGTGTTTTGTAGATGAAGTATTGAGAGGTACGAATACATTAGAAAGAATATCTGCATCTTCACAGATTTTAAAAAGCCTTGTGCGGGAAAATGTGTTATGTTTTGCGGCAACCCACGACTTGGAGTTGACGCAGATTTTGGAGAATGACTATAGTAACTATCATTTTCAAGAAGAGATACAGGAGAATGATATTCTATTTAATTATCAGTTATATAAGGGACGGGCAGTATCAAGAAATGCCATTCAATTGTTAAAAATCATCGGATATGATGAAGAAATAATAGAACATGCAGAATATACGGCGGCACATTTTTTGGAAACAGGAGAATGGTCGTTATAAAGGAAGATTATATGAATGTAAAAATATATACAGATGGAGCAGCTCGAGGAAATCCGGACGGTCCGGGAGGTTTCGGAACAGTATTGGAATATGTGGACTCGAGAGGGGAACTTCATACAAAAGAGATTTCCCAAGGATATAAAAAAACAACTAATAATCGTATGGAATTAATGGCAGTTATTGCCGGACTGGAGGCGCTAAATCGCCCTTGCAATGTGGAACTCTATTCAGACTCCAAATATGTAGTAGATGCTTTTAATCAGAAGTGGATCGATGGTTGGTTAAAGAAAGGCTGGAAACGAGGGAAGAATGAGCCTGTGAAAAATGTAGATTTGTGGAAACGTCTGTTAGAGGCAAAACAACCCCATGCGGTTACTTTTATTTGGGTCAAAGGTCATGATGGACATCCGCAGAACGAACGATGTGATACACTTGCTACCACAGCAGCAGATGGAGAAAATCTCATTGACGATGTGATAGAATCATGATACAATAAGAAACTGATGTATAAGTAAGACAGACGGTCGCAGCTGCAAGCGCCGAAAGGCCGCAGGTGAGGAAAGTCCGGGCTTCGTAGGGCAGGATGCCGGATAACGTCCGGTGGAGGCGACTCCAAGGATAGTGCAACAGAAATGTACCGCGTTAGCAATGAGCCATGCAGATTGTCGTAGCAGGCAATTTGGTAAGTTTACTTACCGAAGTGCATGTTTACGACAATCTATACGGCGAATGCCGCGTAACGAGAATTGCGTTGCAATTCGAGTTACAAGCATGGCTCATAAAACAGTAAGATTACGACAATCTATACGGCGAATGCCGTGTAACGAGAATTGCTATGCAATTCGAGTTGTCTGCATGGCTCATTGCTAACGTAAGGGTGGAAGGGCAGTGTAAGAGACTACCGCCTTGTTGGTAACAACAAGGGCATATGTAAACCCCATCCGAAGCAAGACCGAATGAAAACAATGTGGCGGCCCGTCACGTTTTAGGTAGGTTGCTTGAACCTGCTGGTAACGGCAGGTCTAGATAGATGACCGTCCAATGACATAACCCGGCTTATCGTCTTGCTTATACTCAAATAATAAAATACTGTATAATAAAAAGTTGGGACAAAAATCCCAACTTTTTTGTATCTCTATTTCTTTTTATATCTTTGCTCACAGTATTTACATCTGTATTCTTCTTTCTCAGGGTCAGTTAAAACAAATACATGATCCAAGCCTTGTTCAACAGATGTGATGCATCTTGGATTTTTGCATCTGATCACATTGACAATCTGTTTCGGAAGAGAAAGTTCCATTTTTTCTACAATTTTATTTTGCTGAATAATATTTACCGTAATGTTATGGTCAATAAATCCTAAAATATCAAGATCGATTACATCAATCGGACATTCGATTTTCATAATGTCTTTTTTTCCCATTTTGTTACTGCGTGCATTTTTAATAATTGCAACTGTACAGTCCAATTTGTCCAATCTTAGGTATTTATAAATATCCATACTTTTTCCGGCCTGAATATGGTCAAGAACAAATCCTTCTTCAATACTGCTTACATTTAAAGTACTGCTCATTGTATGTAATCCTCCTTTATGAAACCTTAATGTCTAAAAGTGTCAGAATCAATGCCATACGTACGTATACTCCGTATTGTGCCTGTTTGAAATAAAGTGCACGTGGATCATTATCTACTTCTACAGCGATCTCATTGACTCTTGGAAGCGGATGTAAAACAATCATGTCTTCTTTGGCAAGAGCCATTTTAGCTGCATCCAAGATATAGAAATCTTTCATGCGCACATAATCTTCCTCATTGAAGAAACGTTCTTTCTGAACACGTGTCATATACAGCATATCGAGATTGCCGATGGCAGCCTCCAAACTCTCTACCTCTTCATAAGGAATGTTGTTTTTATCGAGTACATCTTTACGGATATATCCCGGCAGACGAAGTTCTTCTGGAGAGATCAATACAAATTTAATATTTTCATATCTTACAAGTGCATGAATCAAAGAATGCACGGTACGTCCAAATTTTAAATCTCCGCAAAGTCCGATTGTCATATTATCCAAACGTCCTTTTTCGGAACGGATAGTAAGCAAGTCAGTCAATGTCTGTGTCGGATGCTGATGGCCGCCATCCCCTGCATTGATAACCGGAATGCCGGAATGAGTAGCTGCAACAAGCGCCGCACCTTCTTTTGGATGTCTCATCGCTGCAATATCTGCATAGCAGGAAGCCATACGGATTGTGTCTGCGACACTTTCTCCTTTTGCAGCAGAGCTTGAGTTTGCGGATGAGAAACCAAGAACACTGCCACCGAGGTTCAGCATTGCTGCTTCATGGCTGAGTCTTGTTCTTGTACTCGGTTCATAAAACATTGTGATTAGTTTTTTTCCTTCACATGCATGCGCATATTTTTCAGGATGCGCTTCGATGTCATTGGCAAGATCCAGAAGCTTGTCTGTCTCCTCCACGGAAAAATCAAGTGGGTTCAGTAAATGTCTCATAAAAATCCTCCTAACCGTATATGAAAAATTTTCTTTTGTATCCTTTTTAAAATCTCATAAAAGACCGTAGTGTTTCCGGACACCGCAGAATAGAATTGTCGGTATCGATTTCTTAATATAAAAACTGTACTAACGGGTAAATAATGTTACGATTTTATTTAGAATAGAAATGTTATTGGTTATATTTGTAAAAAGTGAATTAGCCTCCTATTCACGCATTTTTACTATCATATAATAAAACAGGATTTTTTTCAACCACTTTCAACATTTATTTTTCTTTTCGTTGAATTTTATAGAAGCTAGGAAGAGAAGTTTACTGAGTTTATATACTAAAAATAGACAGATTATTGTATGAAATGATAGATTTTACAGAAAAAATGTATTATAATACAAAAAGAATTTTTACAATAAATAAAGAGGTGGATCGTATGTCACTTGAAAATATTAGAAAGAAGCTGGATGTTATCGATGAACAGATCGTAAAATTATATGAAGAAAGAATGCAGCTTTGTGAAGAAGTTGGAATTGATAAAGTAAAGACCGGTAAGAAAGTGTATGACAAACAGAGAGAGAACGAAAAATTAGCAGTTTTGATGTCAAAAGCATCGAATGAATTTAATAGAAGAGGAATTAAAGAATTATTCGAACAGATTATGTCAATGAGTCGCAAACGACAATATCAGATTTTGGGAAATCATGGAGTCTTTGGAAGAACTTCATTTATTGAATTGGATACTTTGCAAAGCGAGAATGCAAGACTTGTTTTTCAAGGAGTGGAAGGAGCCTATAGTCAAGCGGCGCTTCAGCAGTTTTTTGGAGATAATAAGAACGTATTTCATGTAGATACATTTCGAGATGCAATGGAAGCGATAGAAGAGGGTTCAGCTGATTTTGCAGTCCTTCCGATTGAAAATTCTTCTGCCGGAGCAGTTAGCCAAGTATATGATCTTCTTGTAGAGTTTGAAAATTATATCGTAGGAGAGGTTGTCATTCCGATTCGGCATACGCTTGCAGGAATTGCAGGAACAAAACTGGACGAGATTGAGCGGGTATATTCCCACCCACAAGGGTTGATGCAAAGCGCCAGATTTTTAGATGGGCATGGAGCATGGCAGCAGATTAGTGTTGCGAATACAGCGATGGCAGCAAAAAAAGTTTTAGAGGACGGTAGTCGAAACGAGGCGGCAATCTGTAGTGAATATGCCGCAGAAATCTATGGGTTGGAAATTCTTCAAAGAGAAATCAACAGTAGTGAGAAGAATTCTACAAGATTTATCATTGTGACGAATCAGAAAGTATTTTTAAAAGATGCAAAAAAAATAAGCATTTGCTTTGAAATTGCACATGAGAGTGGTTCCTTGTATCATTTGTTGTCTCATTTCATTTATAATAACTTAAATATGACAAAAATCGAATCCCGACCGATTGAAGATCGACCGTGGGAATACAGATTCTTTATTGATTTCGACGGAAATATGTCTGATGGAGCAGTGAAAAATGCTATTCGAGGTCTGCGAGAAGAAGCAAGGAATTTGAAGATACTAGGAAACTATTAGAAATAAGGTACAAAGAAGGTGAAGGAATGAGAATCAATGAATTGATCTTGTATAGACATATGGAGCATGAGAAGGCATTGAAAGATATGGCTTTTCTCATGGAAGAGTATGACAATACATATTACAACAGAGAAGATCTAAAAGGACTACTCTATGAATGTGTGCACGAGATATTGGAGCTTTCTGTAAAACATGGATTGGAAGGAAATCTTTGGCATACGTATTTGACGTTTCTTCTTGCAAACGATGAAAATGCGTATAGTACAGCGTGTGAGATCGTGGGAGAAGTAGACGGAAGTATCAATGATGCTGCTCTTCATGATTTTCAGATTTTTAAAGAATTGTTTGATTATGATTTTCAAAAATTAGCGAAAAATCTGTCGAAAGAATGTATTTTGCTCTTAACAAAGTATTCCAATGGAAGCGGACAAGGCAGTATATTCAATCAGAGAATCAGAAATCGAATCTGTATATTGGCGAAAGCGCTTGGTCAGACAAAAGATGTGAATGAATTCAAGAAAACAATTACACAGTTTTATAAAGAATTTGGTGTAGGAAAGTTCGGACTTCATAAAGCGTTCCGTATAGAGCATGCTGAAAAAGGGGCTGAGATCATACCTATCACAAAAACGGCGCATGTATACCTAGATGATCTGGTGGGCTATGAACTGGCAAAGAAAAAACTGGTTGATAATACGGAAGCGTTCGTATCCGGGAAAAAGGCAAATAATTGTCTATTATTTGGAGATGCGGGAACGGGAAAATCTACTTCGATCAAAGCAATATTGAATCAGTATTATGATAGAGGACTTCGTATGATTGAAGTGTATAAGCATCAGTTTCAAGATTTGAATGATGTGATCGCACAGATTAAGAATCGTAACTATAAATTTATCATTTATATGGACGACTTATCTTTTGAAGAATTTGAAATAGAATATAAGTATCTAAAAGCAGTTATCGAGGGCGGATTAGAGAAAAAACCAGATAATGTTCTAATCTATGCGACATCTAATCGTAGACATCTTATCCGGGAAACATTCCGCGATAAGAGTGATCGAGATGAAGAACTACATACCAATGACACAGTACAAGAAAAGCTCTCTTTATTTGCAAGGTTTGGAGTTACCATTTATTTTGGAGGACCAAGTAAAAAGGAATTTCAGAATATTGTGGCATCGCTTGCTCAAAAGGCCGGGATTCAAATGAATGAAGAAGAACTACTGCTACAGGCAAATCAGTGGGAACTAAGTCACGGAGGATTGTCCGGCAGAACGGCACAGCAATTTGTTGACTATCTACTGGGAAAAGAATAAAAAAATGTTGGATCATGCAATTGTCATGGTCCAACATTTTTTACTTGTGTTAGAGTTGTTGTATTTGAGAAATATCAGAATCGATCATCAACGAATAGTTGGTGTAATAGACAACAAATCCCGGTTTACTTCCATTTGGCTTTTTGACATGTTTCTTTTCCACATAATCAATCTCTACTTTTTCTGCGCCACGGTTTTTGGAATAATAAGCGGCAAGTCTTCCGGCTTCCTCGAACGTTCTGTCAGGTAATTCTTCCCCGTTGGTTTTTACGATGACATGTGAGCCGGGAACTCCTTTGGCATGGAACCACCAGTCATTTCCGACAGCAAAATGGAAGGTCAATTCTTCATTCTGCAAGTTGTTTTTTCCAACATACATATGGTAACCATCACTGGAAATATAATGAAATGGTTTGCTTAAGATTTTTTCTTTTTTCTTTGTATACTTTCTTCGGATAAAACCTGCTTCGGTCAATTCCTCTTTAATTTGAATCAAATCATCTTCGCTAAGAGCAATATCCAAAGAATTGCTGACAGATTCTAAGTAGGTGATCTCGTCCTTTGTTTCCTGGATCAACTCAGACAATGCTTCAAACGTACGTTTCTGTTTGTTGTATTTATCAAAATATTTTTTTGCATTTTCCATTGCAGATTTTTGCGGGTCAAGAGGAATACTTATCATTTCGTTTGTATAGTAATTGAGGGCATCTAGTTTTTTTGCTCCGTCTTCCAGGTTATATCCGTAAGTATGGATCAATTCCCCATATACTTTATATTTTTCCCTGTTTTCCGTATCGCGAATCTGTTTGAATTGCAGATCGTATTTCTTACGATTTCGCTCCAATGCAGTTTGAACAACTCGACGAAGATCCACCGATTTTTGACGGATTCGTGTCAGGTTATTTTTCTCAGAATAATAAGTCTCCAGTAATTGAGAAATAGAGGAGAATTCTTTTTTCTCATACATACAAAAATGAGAAAGAGGAAGCGCTGAAAAATCTTTCGGTTCACTTCCTTTATAGTAAATGGACGGAGAAAAATCTCCGGCTTTCATTTGCTCAAAATAAAGCGAAAACTGATTGAACAGATGATGCATAAAATCAGTGGATAAATCTGCAGGTGACATCGCAGACTCTATTCCGGACAGATAACAGATTTCTTCGGCAACAACAGGACTTATTCCGGTAAACGTGGTGTAAAGAGCTTTGGATAAAGCCATAGGTTTTTCTTGTAAAGCGTTAGTAAACTGCTCTTCAGATACAGTGAGTGGGTCAAGCTTTCCCATGGTATCCGGAATAAAATATTCGCGTCCAGGCAGAACCTCTCGCACAGAACTCATTTGAGAGGAGACGTGTTTGATGCTGTCAATGATCATTCCATTTTCATTGCAGAAAATGATATTACTATGTTTACCCATAATCTCTACGATTAAAGTTTTTTTACATAAATCACCTAATTCATCCAAATGTTCAATTTCAAAACAAATGATACGTTCCAGTTTTGGTTGATATATTTTGGCAATCCGTCCATTGTTGATATGCTTTCTCAAAAGCATACAGAAATTCGGAGCTGTCATTGGACTTGGTTTATTCGTATCTGTAAGGTAAATGAGTGGAAGAGAAGCGCTCGCAGAAATATAAAGACGCTTTTGTCCCCTCGGAAGCTTTATCGTTAGAAGCAGTTCGTCTGCCTCGGGTTGCGCAATTTTGTTAATTCGCCCATCTAATATGGTAGTCTGTAATTCTTGCACAATGTTTGCAATTGTAATTCCATCGAAAGCCATAATCATTCCTTCTTTTCATTAAAAATTAATCTTTAATAGTATAGCATGTATTACCTACAGAGTAAATGGACAGGTTTTTAAAATATATAGGTAAAAGCTATAAACACATATAAAAAAACAATTAGACATTTGGAGATAAAGTATTACAATAATCATTGAATTGAAAATTGTTAACAAAAGGTAGTGTAAAGTAGCCTATGAAAAAATTGGAGCTAAAAAATAGCTCCATTGGAA